>Ga0335075_10000687_pt1 | contig 57816 bp, 46 predicted proteins | sample Lox_Sample_24_FD_206723 | JGI IMG/M metagenome (GOLD analysis project Ga0335075, IMG submission 206723) | Soil microbial communities from Loxahatchee National Wildlife Refuge, Florida, United States - Lox_Sample_2.4 | ecosystem: Environmental > Terrestrial > Soil > Wetlands | place: USA...
GATTTCCATCCCCGAACGCACGGGGACCTCGGTTAGGCAACCCAATCGATCGAAAAATCGCCCTCGTCGCCCGCCTCCGCACCATTCTTGTCAAAATCAAATCTAACTATGAAATATCCGGGCTAGGGACGCTTGCATGGCGGACGGGCGCGTCCGCCCCACTATCTTGGAACGTCGGACCTCGAATTCGGCGTTCAGCGTTCGATGTTCGATGTTCGATGTTTTCGCGAAGCGGGGCGCTACGGTGTTTCTCCGAAGGAGATGTCCACGAGCAGGTCTGCAGCGATGGTTTCGAGTTCTTTTTTCAGGGCGGAGATGTTGCAATTTTCCGGCAATTGGAGGCGCGCGGAGGCCTTGAATAATTGCTCGCCGGACATTGCGCCGCTGGCGACTTCGCTGGAAAATTCCTCGACGTTCACGCGCGCCCGCGCCAGGGCGGCGGAAATTTCTCGGACAATGCCGGGGCGATCCTGGCCGATGATTTCCATCCTCGTTTCACGGACATTTTTCGCGGGAATGTTTGCTTCACTGCCGCCGACGATGACACGAAGGCCGGGAATTTTCTGGACGGCATCGAGCAGGGCCGGCCTTTTTTCCGCGTCGACTTCGACGCGCAGGATGCCGGCGAACTCGCCGCCGAGCCGGCACATCCGGCTTTCGAGCCAATTGCCGCCGTGCCCGGCCACGGCGCGGGCCACAGCTTCGACCAGACCGGTGCGGTCGGGTCCGATGAGAGTCATGACCAACGGAACTTGCATTGCGAACGGATTGGATTACGGACGGCTGGTGATTTTGTGCCAGTCCAGACCTTGCTTGCCTGCGTAAATGGCAAATGCCTTTTCGTTTTGGATGAGGACGGCGCGCACAACGCTCGAATCGTCGGCCCGTCCCAGTTCCAAAAGGCTGTCGGGGAGAATGCTGGTTTTTTTATGAGTGTACAGCAGCGCAAACACCGCCTGTGCGACGGCCGCGTAGGGCAGATCCTTGTAAGCGCCTTCCACAGCGTCCTCGACGGCGTCGGCCAGAAATTCGAGTTGGTCGACCAGGTGGGGGAATTTGGGCGCGTCAATTTGTGTAAATTCCAGTTTCCACTGGGGCAGTTGGCGCACGACTTTTTCGGCGATGGCCGGCGTGATGCTCACTGCTCCTCCGTTCACGAAATTAACAATCTCGGGCATGCGCACAATCTATGGAAAGGCAAGCGCGCGTCAAAACAAATGTGAACGGAACGTTGCGGCGAAGGGCGGCGGAAGAAGGCGCCGCAGATAAGATTCGCGCTATCGCGCGGCTTCACAATTAGCGGGTAATGTTAGGGCACGTTTACCCAGGGCGGCGCTCGCGGACTCGCTTGCCCTGGGCTATTATTGGCCCCTTACAGGGCTTTCAATTAGCGGCTCCCGCCGACAGTTCCTATCGAATTATTGGTGCTGGCGCTGGCGGTTGCGCCATTGGCTGGGGGTGACGTTTATTTTTTGGCGAAAGAGACGGGAGAAATAGAGTTCGTCTTCGAATCCGGTTTGCAGCGCAATTTCCTTGATGGGCAAATCGGTTTCGGTGAGGAGAGTGCGGGCGCGGACGAGGCGGAGTTCGAGCAGATATTGATGCGGGCTGAGGCCGGTGTGGGCGGTGAACGTGTGGCGAAACCAGCTATAACTCACGCACAATTCCTGGGCCAAACGTTTCATGTCCAGGTCGTGCTGGAAATCGTCCTGGATGCGTGTAATGGCGCGTTCGATGACGTTTGAGTTTTCGGTGTCGACGGCGGATTGCCCCTGTTGGGCGGAATAGAAAAGGCCCATGAGGCTGTCGGTCGCGCCGGCCAGGATTTGTTGCACGGCGGGACGATTGGCGCGGATGGCCTGGATGGTCCGGCTGAAGGTCGCCAGGACGGCGTCCTCGGCGCCGATCTTGACAACGGGATTATTCGGAGAGAAGAAGCGGTGCCGCAGCCAGCGATTGGGCAATTCACCGTCAAAGCCGATCCAATGTTCGTGCCAGCCGGTTTCCTTGTTTGGGGTGTAACGGTGCCAGACACCTGGGAAGAGGAGAAAAGCATGGCCGGCTTCGATGGTCATGGCCAAATTGGGTTTGGACTCGAGTTTGCCCCTGCCGCTGGAGATATAGAGGAGGGCAAATCCCTCAAGGACACGGCCATGCTGCCAGTCAAAGTCGAATCCGCGGGGGTGTCCGACCGGTGGATATACCGAATCGGGCGGAATTCGCATTTCGCCGGCAGTGGTAGCGTAAAGGCCCCAGTTTTTATCCCGCCGGCTGACGGGAAAATAGCGATAGAATGAGGCGGATTCGGATTTCATTTGACGGCTTGTGGAAATTTGAGTGTGTGGAATTGCCAAGTCAAGTGTTCAGGATGTTAAAACCATTTTCTCCATGTGAATTGCCATTTTGTCCATTGTTGAACTGGACAGATTGTGGGACGCTGGTCGAACAGCCACACAATGAAAACCAAAGCATTGGCTCAAAACCTGTCCTGTTTAGACACTCATCACCTGATTCCTATGAAAACAAAAGCGATTACAAAAACCCTCATTCAATGGCGCGGGATGCGTAATTGGGCAATGGCGGCGGTTCTTTATTCTCTCCTTACAGTAGCCGGCACAGTGACGGCGCAAGACATCACCAATCTCGTTTATGAGGACAATTTCGGACGGCAGGGCGTGTTAAACGGCACGACACCCGATACGGCGGATAATTGGTACACGAACTCATCCGGAGCCAGTTACTACACAAATGCCAACGCCGACGCCATCTGGTTCGCCTGCGATGCTCCGGTGCCGAATCAGGTCATGATGACCGACGGTTCTGAAATCGCCTATACGAACGCGCCGGATAACGGAACGAACGGCTTTTTTATGAATGGCTGGCTGCCCTTTTCGCCGCAGGTGGGCCACAAATATATCTTTGCCGTCAAGATTTATACGGGTCCATTTGCGTCGCAGGGCAGCCAATGGCTGGCGGCGGGTTTCGCAAACACTCCGTCAACGAACTCCTATTGGGCGGCGGGGACCCCGCAAGTGGGCGTCGCCTGGCTGCTCCAGCGCGCCAATGATGCCAATATCCAGACGTTCATAAGCGGAGGCGTCGGAGGCACTGTGACAATTAACATGGGCGGCCAACCGGTCACGAACGCATATAAAATCATCCTGGACACGACTACCGGGAATGCTACCAGCGGGTGGACCGTCGATTGGTATACGAACGGGGTTCTGGCGAGGACGTCTACATTTAGCACGGCAAATCCAACCTTCCATGCCGTGGGTCTGGGTGGCGATGGCGCCAACGGGTATTTTCAAAATTTCAGTCTGACCGATATTGTAGTGCCTCCGACAGCGCCGAACATTACCGAACAACCCCAAAACGCTACGGTATCGGTTGGGCAGACGGCCACTTTCTGGGTCAACTCGGCAGAGTACCCCTTGCCCACTTACCAATGGATGACCAATAGCGTTGGCGGTGTTACCAATGCTATTACCGGGGCAACCAACTCCACCTACACCACGCCGTTGCTGACTCTGGCGAATAGTGGTTTGCAGTACAGCGTGGCGATCACCAATTCTGTCGGTTCCACAAACAGCGCCCCGGCGACGCTGACGGTGAACAATACGCCGGCCACAGTTTTCTCAGCAATGAAGGCAACGGCAACGAGTCCTTTGACAAGTGTCGTTGTTACGTTTTCCAAGGCGGTTGATCCGACAACGGGACTGAACGCCAACAATTATACGTTGAACGGCGTCGCTGGCACTATCAGCTCTGTCGCATACGGCAGCAGCGCGTCTAACTGCGTCATCCTGACCACTTCCTCTAATTTGAGCACGAATGAGTCTTATAACGTCACCGTAGAAAATGTGAAAGACCTGTTCGGCAATACCACGGCGACTACCACCGTGCCGGTTTTGCCGGCGGGCCTGGCTATTTATTTGAGAGCTGATTCGGGTGTGATCCTGGATGATAACGGCAATGTGGCTGAATGGATGGACCAGACGACAAATGGCAACAATGCGGTGCAAAATGTCGTCGGCGGACCCGGGGCCAGACCATCGACGACGAACGACATCGGCAGCGAACCGGCGCTGACCTTCACCGGCAGCCTCAGCAATTTTCTCCAGGCGGCCTCTTCGACAAGCCTGGCGATTACCAACAACATGAGCATCTACGCAGTGGTCAACTATGCGGACTTTGCCGCCAACAGGGAAGTGCTCAGCAAAGACATCAATATTGAGCCGGCGCCTTACGAGTATTACGCCAACACTACGGGACGACAACTTCTCCTCCGTGGAGAAGGGCAGAACAGCGGCGCATTCACCAGCAGCCTGGGCGCTTCGGCCGGTACTCCCCATGTTCTTGCAGTCACGATGACGGGTGTAACCAACGGAAGCGGCACTGGCACAGTGAGTCACTATTTGGACGGCAGTCCCAATGGCGCCGGCACTTTGACGGTGGCTGCGCCTTCGGATATCGTCGACGCGGGGCATCCATTCTGGGTTGGCGGGCGGGAGGACTTGTCGCAGTGGATGAACGGCCAGATTGGGGAAATCATGGTTTTCAACCAGGCGCTGTCGGCTGCTGACATGACCAATGTGGACAATTATTTAGGCACAAAATATTTCTCATTTGCTATTACTCAAAACCTGCCGGCGACCCTTACGTCGTCCAATGGATACACGGTGACGTACACCTTTGGGGCGAGCCAGGGGAGCGCTCACTTTGCCTATCAATGGCAGGAAAACGGCACGAACATTCCCGGCGCCACCAGCTCGACGTATACCACGCCGGTCCTTGCGCCTTCGGATAACGGCGACACATTTGACGTGGAGTTGACTCTGCTCAACGGTTCGACGATCTACAGCGTCACAAACACGCTGACGGTGCTGACTGCGCCTCCGGTCGTCACGGCGGTTGGAATGCCGATCTGGAACTCCAATGAAGTTGTCGTGGTCTATAATGAAGCGATTGATCCCACCACGGCTACAACTGTCGGAAATTATAGTTTGAATGGGGTGAGCATTTCGTCCGCCGCGATCGGCAACGCGGCGAATAAAGTTGTGCTGACCACGTCGGGCCTGGCGTGGACCGGCAATACGAGCGCTTATTCGCTTATGGTTTCAGGTGTGAAGGACCTGTATGGCAATACGATTGTGCCGGTTTCGGCCAACGTGGGAGTTTATCCGCCCAGCGTCGTTCTTTGGGTCAAGGCTGACACTGGCGTGACTCTCGATGGGGCACAACCTCCCGCGGGTGTGTATAGTTGGAATGACTTGTCGGGCAACGGAAACACCCTGGATACTGTTTCGGGAATCGATCCGCTGTTGGCCACGAATGCCAATGGCAATGCAGTCATCCATTTTACGGCCACCAACCAAACCGAGATGGACGCCGTTACAACTCCGACGCTGGCGATTACCGGCGATATGTCTTACGTTGCGGCAGTGGACCTTACGACGCTTGGCGGCGCCAACAGCGAGATTCTTGGAAAGACCGGATCAGGTTCGCTGGCCAACATCCCCGCGCCGTATGATAGTTATGTGAACACCACCGGCGCCGACTTCCTGCGCGGCAACGGGGGCAACGGCGGCGCTGGCGTGAGCTACGGCTCGTTTGGAGCCACAGTCGCTCCTACTGTGGGCGTGCCGCAGATCATTGCCGTGTCCGAGACCGGTAATACTGTCAGTGACTGGGTTAACGGCGAGGCCGCCGGGTCGGGTGTTTTAGGTAACAACTACCAGGAGGCGTATGATGCCGACCAGGGACAGGACTTTTCGATTGGCCAGCGTGGAGACGAAGTCAATAGGCTGACCGGTGACATGGCCGAACTGGTTGTGATGAACGCGGCCGTTTCCAGCAGTGACCTCGCGTCGTTAGACAGTTATCTTGCCGCGAAATACAAGGTGACGTTGTTCAATCCAAATCCGACGAACATCCTGTTCTCGGTATCCGGCACCAATGTGCTCCTAAGCTGGCCTGCTGATCACACTGGGTGGCAGTTGCAGGCGCAGACCAATAAATTGTCGGTGGGCCTCAGCACCAACTGGGTAAACGTTACAACCTCGCTGACAACGAATCAGTTGACTATTCCCATTAGCACCAACGGCAGCGTGTTTTATCGCCTGGCTTATCCCTAATTGGAGTAACACATTATTTACGGAAAGCCATGAGACTTTCCGTCGCATCAAAACATCCGAAGCTGCTCGCAGCTTCGGATGTTTGTTTTACTAAACGTTTCGAGCGGGAAACCATTTTATCCATGTAAAAAGCCATTTTGTCCATGGTTGAATTGGACGAACTATGGGAAGGTGCCCGTACAGCCGATACAATGACGATGAGCACAAAAGGATTGGCTCTATGTGTTCGGAAATCAATCACTGTATTCCTATGAAAACAGAAGCAATTACAAAACCCCTAATTCAATGGCGCGGTATTCGTCATTGGGGAATGGGGGCGGTTCTTTTGACTCTTTTAATGATGGCCGGCATAGCGCGGGCGCAATCGCTGGCGTATTCCAATGCCATTGTGGCTCTCAATCCCGCCGGCTATTGGCCGATGCACGAAGTTGAAGCGGCAGCGCCGGGGGATATTGAAACCAACTATGGCTCGCTGGGGGTTTTGGGGAATGGGTACTATCCTGATTATCAAATCAACAGCGGCGCGTTCGTCCGCCAGTTGCCGGGGCCCCTGGCGAACGGTGCGGACACGTCGGTCCTGTTTACGGAGCCAGTGAGTGATTCGGGCGGCGCGACAAATAGCCTTTTCGTGCCGCATACTTCGCCGTTAACGACGTTGCAGGCGCCTTTCACGATAGAATTATGGTATATGATCTCCAATTTGCCGGTCGCCGGTTTTCAGGGGGATTTTATAAGCCAATGTAACGGCAACAAAGACCAGGGCTTTCGGATTTATTTTCAAGACGCCGGAACGAACAGCACCGTTACCGGCGCGGACATTCTTTTCTATAACACCACGACCCTCAACCAGGGTTTTCAAGTTAATTTTGGGGGCGCCCCCACCAACCAGTGGCATTATATGGTGGTAACGGTGGATACCAGTGACAATGTATCCACATATCTGGACGGCGTGCTCCAAACCGCCGCCGGAACAGACCCCAGGCAGATTCCCGCGGGCAGGTATAATCCTGATTTTCATGATCCGCTCACGATCGGTAACGGCCTCGGGAACCTGCGCGGGTTCAATGGCGGGATAGCCGAAGTAGCCATTTATACGAACGTCATCAGCGATATCGCCACCCATTACAGCGACGCGACCAATGTCAACTCGGCCGCCAACCAATATTTCAACGATGTAATGGCGGACGATCCGATCATTTATCTCAGAATGAACAGTTCGCCATACGCCGCGCCAAATCCGAGCACATGGCCGGCTCTGCTCAACTATGGGCAGACGAATGGGACGGCCGTGGGCAATGGTGTTTATACGCCCGGCACGGCTCCCGGCGCGTTGACCGAGACTGCCTACACGGGTGCGTTCTTTGGCTTGATCAATACGAACATGACGCCTTTGAGTGGAGTCAGCAGTTTTGCGGATGCCGGCTATGCGAGTGCCTATGATCCGACCGGGACAACGCCATTTACGGTTTCGGCTGTGTTCCGCGGCAACCCGACCGATACCAACCGGGTGCAAACCATCGTCGGCCACGGGACCAATTCCTGGGAGCTGGGACTGACGCAGCTAGGTTACCTGGTTTTTAATTCGGGGACCAACAGCGCGGCGGCGGTGAGCACGGGTTCCGGGGCGGGCGACCTGGTTTCAACGGTGAATACGTATGACAACGGCAATTGGCATTGGGTAGTGGCGGTTCACAACGGCGCCACCAACGTGCTTTACGTGGACGGCATCGCGAACAATACGAATGTTGCAGGCGCCAACAACGTTGGAGATTCACGCGATGTGATGATTGGTTCCGATCCATGCTATACGAATACCCCAATTGCATGGGGGGGTACTGTTGCGCAACCGTTGAGGCTGGGCGCGCAGTTTGCGGGTCAGATCAGCGACGTTGCGTTTTTTACGAACGCCTTGACGGCGGCGCAGATTCAAACGCTTTATAATGCAATTGGAGCCCCAATAACCGGCGTTTCGACGCCAGTGCTCAGCCGGGTGGGCGGGACGGATGTCTACTCCATCACGGCCTCCGGCTCCAGCCCGGGCTATCAGTGGTATTTCAACACCACTCCCAGTTATAGCGGCGCGACTGGTTTGACCGATGGCGGGGGGGTGTCGGGTTCAGCCACGGCCAGCGTGACGATTGCCAATTTGGCGGACTACTACTTTGTGGTAGTGACCAACCTTTATAGTTCGATGACCAGTTCAATTGTCCAAGTGCCCCAACTGACCGCACTTGCGGCGGGAGAGCCGATATGGAATCAGGCCAGCCAAACCAATGTCATGGTCACCTTCTCAACGCCGCTGGATCCCGTCTCAGCAGGCACTGCCGGGAATTACACCATCACCGGCGCGACCGTTTATTCCGCCACGGTCGTTGCGTCGAATGAAGTCGCGCTGGTCACTTCGGCGTTGACCCCGGGCACTTCATATACGCTGACGATTCAAAACGTTGAAAATGATTTTGGCGCAGGGTTATTGCCTGCTCCCACAATTCTTCCAATTGGTCTCTATCCGGCGAATCTCGCTCTTTGGGTCAAGGCCAATACGGGCGTGACGGTGTCCCCCCCGGGAAGTGACAGCGTGTATTCGTGGAACGACCTGTCGGGCAACAATAATACTCTAACGGAAGTCTCGGGAATATCTCCGCTGCTGGCCACGAATGCCAATGGCCAGCCAGTCATCCGTTTTAACTCGACCAACGACACCGAAATGGACGCGGTTACGTCTCCAACGCTGGCAATCACAAACGATATTTGCATTATTGGCGTGATCAACTTTGCCACGCTCGTCGGCGGCACCAATGGCGAGATTTGTTCGAAAACCAGCGCTGCTCACGAGAACATCGCCGCCCCTTATGATTATTATGTAGGCACCACCGCCGGCCTTTATCGCGGCAACGGCAATGGCACCACAGCCGGTTCCAACTATGGCGTGTTTTCAGCTACGATCGCTCCCACCGTGGGGATACCGCAGATTTTGGCGGTGTCCGAGACCGGCAATACGATCACTCACTATGTCAACGGCAGACCCGCCGGGACGGGACTTTTGAGCAGCAGCTACCAGGAGACGAATGACGCCGACGCCGGCCAGGACTTCTCCATTGGCGCGCGGGCGGACCAGCATAATCGCCTGACCGGTGACATTTCCGAACTGATCGTAGCCGGTTCGGCCATTTCCAGCTATGACGTGGCGGAATTAGATAGCTATCTTGCGGCGGAATACAATGTGACTTTGTTCAATACAAATCCGACGAACATTGTGTTCTCGACAGCGGGCACGAACTTGAACCTAAGCTGGCCGCTTGACCACACCGGCTGGCAGTTGCAGGCCCAGACCAACGGCCTGTCGGTGGGCATTAGCACCAACTGGGTGAACGTTACCAGCTCGCTGACGACAAATCAGTTGACCATTCCCATTAACGTCACCAATGGCACTGTGTTCTATCGGCTGGTGTATCCGTAAAAGGTCACAATGAACGATATGGGTTTTATGCGCTTATCCACGATAAAGGAAGGCGATCTGGATGATATGCCAAGGAGGAAACGCCGGGCTTTGCGTGGATTGCCTCGGAGCGTGAAGGCGCGAGGCGCCTTCACGCTCATTGATTGCTCTGTCCGCGAACCACGGAGTGTGGTGGAACACGGCGCTCTTCGCAAGTGGCGCTGCCACCGCCGTGTAGCGCCGCGTGCGGCGGCGCAAGGAGTGTGGTCAACCGTTGTACGACGCATGTTCCGCCCGCATCTGCGCGGGCGGGGACGGCGCAGCGCGCCGTCCTACACCACATCCGTTTCCAAAAACCATTTTATCCATGTGAATTGCCATTTTGTCCATTGTTGAATTGGACGAACTATGGAAGATTGCCCGAACAGCCGACACGATGAAAACAAAAGCATGGACTCCGGACCTATCCGGACACTAATGACCTGGTTCCTATGAAAGTTTCCTCGAAAAAACAGGGCGCATTGGGTGATGAATCAAAGAGTGAAAGCTTGGTCTTTCGTGGTTTAACTTCGGGGGTGAAGGCGCGAGGCGGCTTCACGCTCATTGAATTGCTGGTTGTCATTGCCATCATTGCGATTTTGGCGGCAATCTTGTTGCCGGTCCTGGACCAGGCCAGACAAAGGGGATTGATGGTTTCATGCCTCAACAACATGAAGGAGTTGCAGGGGTGCTATCGTATGTATGTGGATGATAACAATGACTGGCTGCCATACAACGGGGTGGGCGGAATCGGCGGCGGCATCAATTCATGGATTACCAACAACAACGACCAGACAACCGTGGATTTCGTGGGCATATATAACGGGGTGCTGTATCAGTATAACAAAAGCGTTAAGATTTATCAGTGTCCGGCAAATCAGAGGACATTATCAGTGGGCAACGGTACAGAAGTGACACTAGCGAGGCAGGAATATGGCATTCCGACAATCACCACCAGCACTATGCTGCCGCAGACGCGGACCTGCTCGATTAATTATCCGCTGGGAGGATACACGCCAGGGTCTGTGGCGAATGGCACGGTGATAGGCGGGACGCTGGCTACCGGTGTTATTGCCGTGAATAAATACACCCAACTGATTGCTCCCAATCCCACTCCGGCTCAAATGATTTGTTTCTGTGATGAGAACAAGTGGAGCGTGGACGATGGAGATTTTGCGATGTATCCGGCAGGTTCGGCAGAAAACGAATGGTGGAATACGCCGGGCAGCCGCCATGGCAAGGGTACCACGTGGTCTTTTTGCGACGGCCATTGCGAATATTGGGCATGGCACGGAACCGTTGTGCCGACTCAAGAGGTCACCCCATATAATGGTAGTGCCCATTACGTACCGGCCGACTCTTCCGATGACCTTGCGCGTGTGCAGGCTTGCACATCCCCGCTTAATAATTGATTGATTCATGCGGTTCGGTCACGGTCCATCCGTGGCGCGATGTCCCAGCGAGAGATAATTTCAGTTTTAGTTCAAGGCGCGGAATTTTCCATTGCACCGTTCGCGGCGGGCCTTTAGGCTCCTAAAACCATTTTGTCCATGAAAATTGCCAATTCGTCCATTTATTTCCTGAGGCGGATTGTGAGACGCTGTTGAACGTCCCATTAAGCGCAGCATGTCAAATGCGGTGCAAACGTTATGAAGCCTGGACCAAAATGATTTCAAACGTAACACGAGTGGCGCTGCGGACAGTTGCAGCGGCAATTTTGACTTCCGGCGTGAAGTCGCGAGGCGCCTTCACGCTCAGCGAACTGCTGGCGGTTGTCACCATCGTCGCTTTTTTGGCGGCAATCCTGTTTCCGGTATTGGAAAGGGCCGGGGAGACGGTGCGGACGGCCCAGTGTCTGAACAACATGAAACAATTGCAAAGGTGCTATCGTATGTATGTGGAAGATAACCAGGGCTGGCTGCCATGGAACGGGATCGGTGGAATTGGCGGTGGTGTGGAATCATGGATTACTAACAACAACGCCCAGACAACGGTGGTATTCAACGGCATCGAAGCCGGGGTGCTATACCCGTATAACCGAAACGTTAAGATTTATCAGTGCCCGGAAAATGTGAGGACGCTTCCAGTGCCCAATGGCACAGAAGTGGCACAAGCAAGACAGGAATATGATCTTCCGACAATAAGCTTCAGCAGTCTGCTGCCGCAAACCCGGACCTGCTCGATTAATTATCCGCTGGGAGGATATACGGGGGCGTCCGCGGCGAATGGCCAGTTGGACGGTGCGGTGCTGGCAACCGGTGTTCAGGCCGTGAATAAATACAGCGAAATGATCGCGCCCAATCCCACTCCGGCCCGGATGTTTGTTTTTGTGGATGAGAACGAATACAGCGTGGATGACGGCGACTTTGCAATGTATCCGGCAGGTTCAGGAGAAAACGAATGGTGGAATACGCCGGGCAGCCGCCATGACAGGGGCACTACGTGGTCCTTTGCTGACGGCCATTGCGAATATTGGAAATGGCACGGAACCGTCGTGCCCACTCAAGAGGTCAATCCATATGATGGTTACACGCATTACGCGCCGGCGGATTCTTCCGATGACCTTGCTCGCGTGCAGGCCGGCACATGTCCGCTTGGGAATTGACCGAAAATGTTGTTCAATCACGGCTTCGCTTTCCTGGGGCATAAACTTTCTCGACTGCTGCCGCCCGCAGCAATATATGCTGGCGGCAGATAATTTTGTCCATGTCCACGAAGATTTTTGCCATAACAGCGCGGTGTCTCCTTGCGTTTACCGTGGGGTCATTTGCTATTGGCGCCTCCGCCGCGCCGTCCGCTCCCGAGGGTTTGCTGGTCAATGGCGTGAGTCATCCATTGGCCATTGATCGTGATGACACGCGGTTCACGTGGATGTCCAAAGATACTGAGCGCGGGGAACGTCAGACCGCGTACCAAATACTGGTGTTCTCAGGTTCTTCAGACGCTTCAACGCTTCGACGCTTCAACGATTCAACGCCGCCGATTTGGGACAGCGGCAAGGTGGATTCAGACGAATCGGCTTCGGTAGAATACGCCGGTCCAGACTTGCCTGCGGCGACGCGTTTCTGGTGGAAAGTCCGGATTTGGGACCAGACGGGCAAAGCCAGTCCATACAGTGCGCCCGCTTATTTTGATACGGGTCTCAATAATGACGAATGGATCGCAAAATACATTTGGGACGGGACCACTAACTCAAATAATTATGCTTACTTCCGAAAGACGTTTGTGGTGAGAAACAAACCTGATCTGGCCAGGGTCTATGTGACGGGGCACAACGATTACCTTCTCTTTTTCAACGGGCGGCTTTTGGGCCGTGGACCGGCGCGGTGTGATCCGTATCATTACGGCCAGTACAATGCCTATGACGTTACGAAACTTGTTGTGGCGGGCACAAATGCGTTTGCCGCCATGGGCCATTGGCGGAACAATTGGAATAATGCCGGCGTCGATGCTCAGCCGGCCTTTCTGTTGGAAGCACGGTTTGATTATCCTGACGGGTCATCTTCGACGATTGGGACCGATGAATCCTGGAAGGTTTTGGCTCACACCGCCTTTATCGAAGCCAGGCCCCCTAACTTCATCGCCGGCAATCCCTGGGATCGGACAATTCAATTTGATTCGCGTCGGGAGCCGATCGGCTGGACCTCGCCCGATTTCGACGACTCTCGTTGGGCGCCCGCGACGGTCGTGGACCGCTCCGACTTTCATCTGTTCGCCCAAATGGCGCCACTGGAACGGGAACAGGCTGAACTCAAGCCGATCAGCGTCACATTTACCAATGGCGCGTGGCTTGTGGATTTCGGGCGCTGTATTGACGGCTGGCCCAAACTCACCCTGCATCAGAATCATTCGGGAGATAAAATTCGCATCACATACTTTCAAATGACGGGCGGACGCGACTTCGCCGGCTGGGATGAATATATCTGTCATGGCGGCCCGGAAACGTGGGACGCGGATTTCGGGCGGCACACTTCGTTTCAGGTGCTCAAGATCACGGGCTATGCCGGTCAAATGAAGCCTTCCGACGTGCATGGGATGTGGGCCTATTGCGACGCGGACGTTGCCGGACGGTTCCACTGTTCGAGTCCATTGCTCAATGACGTTTATAAATTGTGCGAGCGCTCGGCGCGGCAGAACATTCAGCAAGGCATTATCAGTGTGGATGCTAATCGGGAACAGGCGCCGTGGCTGGCCGACAGTTACCTCATTGGCAATGTCCTTCTTTACAACGACCGCGACACGACAATGATCGACAAGGTTGTGCGGGATTATGCGGGCGAGCAGTTCCCGGACGGATATTTTTCCGGCTGCAGTCCGGGAACCCGGCGCGCTGAAAACAGGGTTCCCGTCGGGAAGTCCCGCCGGATTCCTGAATGGGCGATGTATTGGCCCATGCTGTTATGGCAACAATACCTGTTTTCAGGAAATCAAATGTTATTGCGCCAGATGGCGCCGCATCTGACGCGTCTTATGGGATGGCTTAAGCCTTTTCAGGATCCTGCGACCCAATTGCTCAATCCTCCTGGTTGGCGGATTACAGATTGGGCCGGCGGCAATACGCCCAGTGGCGGCGACAACATCGCCACCGCGTGCCAATACTATGACAATCTGCGCATTGCCTCGCAGGTCTTCTCCGTATTGGGAGATGCCAGCCGAAGCGATGAGTATTCGCAACAGGCGCAAGAGGTCAAGTCAGGGATCAACGCGCATCTGTTTAACGGCCAATACTATCTCGCCCGGGCCGACAGGAAAGAAATGTTTCCGCTGGCGTCGGCATGGGCCTTGAGGTTCAACATCGAGCCGGATGCCGACAAATCCGAAATCCTGCGTGCCATTGAAAGCCAGGGGAAACCGGACATCGGCGGTTATGGCGGTGACGCGTTGTACAGTGGATTGTTCAATGCCGGCGGCGGGGCTTTTGCGATACGCGATTTGGAGCGCTATCGTCCGATGTTGGAGCAGAACAAAGCCTGTTGGGAGGGGTTCCAACTTGTCCGAGGCTATCAACCGAATCACGCATGGACTTCGTACCCGGCGTATATTTTTCTGAAATACGTCTGCGGCATTCAGCCCACCAGTGGCGGATTTGCGACGTTTGATGTTCATCCTGAAACCGGCGGCCTGACATTTGCCGAAGGCGCGGTCCCGACGGTGAAGGGACTGATTACCACGCGATGGGAGAAGGGCAATGACGGGAGTTTTTCGATGGCTGTCGATGTTCCGGCTAATACATGTGCGTCTGTTTATTTACCCGAGTTTTCGAATCGAAATGTGACGGTCACCGAATCTGGAAAACGTTTATGGCCGGCCCAGGCTGACATCAATGATCCGGGAGTGTTTGCCGTTTCGGACGAGAACTCATCCATCAAATGTGTGGTTGGCGCGGGTGAATATCACTTTAAAGAAAAGCGTTAGGAGCAATTATGTTGAAAAAAATCAATCGTATATGCATGAACAAGGTTGCAGGCTGCATGCTCGTTATGGCTTTGACGGCATTTACCGCTGCCGCCCGGCCGTCCGCGCCCGTGGGATTGCTGGTAAATGGTGCTAGCAATCCGCTGGCGATCGACCGGGATGCGACGCGATTTACATGGATGTCTGGAGGCACTGAGCGTGGAGAGCGGCAAACGGCTTATCAAATACTGGTGTTCTCAGGTTCTTCAGACGATTCAAATCCATTGATTTGGGACAGCGGAAAGGTGGATTCGGACGAATCGGCTTCGGTAGAGTACGCAGGCAAAGCACTACCCGCGGCGACGCGGTTTTGGTGGAAAGTGCGAATTTGGGATCAGACAGGCAAGGCCAGCGCTTACAGCGCGCCGGCCTATTTTGACACTGGCCTCAATCAGGGCGAATGGACCGCTGACTATATCTGGGACGGAACCACAAACCAAAACAACTTTGCCTATTTCCGAAAAACATTTGTGGTCACGAACCTCCCAATGCTGGCCAAGGTGTATGTGACGGCGCACAACGATTACATTTTATATTGCAACGGGCGGCTTCTGGGGCGCGGACCTGCCCGGTGCAATCCTTACTCTTACGGACAGTACAATGCCTATGACGTGACGGCGCTTTTGAAACGGGGCACGAATGTGTTTGCGGCCATTGGCCATTGGTCGGGCAACTGGCGGAATAACGTGGGCATCAACGCTGAGCCGGCTTTCCTGCTGCAGGCCCGGCTCGATTTTCCGGACGGTGAGTCCACGACATTTGGGACTGATGAGTCCTGGAAAGTGATGGCGCACACGGCATTCATTGAAACGAATGTGAGCTATTTCGGCGCGGGCTCGAATAACCGGGCGGCGATTCAATTCAATTCGCTTCTGGAACCTCTCGGCTGGAAATCCCCCAATTTTGACGATTCCGGATGGGCTCCTGCCGCGGTGGTGGACCGGTCTGATTATCATTTGTTCGCGCAAATGGCGCCGATGGAGCGGGAACAGGGCGAATTGCGGCCAGTGAGCGTCACATTTACAAATGGCGCATGGCTGGTGGATTTTGGCCGTTGCATTGACGGTTGGCCCAAATTGACGATGCGTGAAAATCGCCCGGACGACGTTGTCCGCATCGAATATTTTCAGATGACAGGCGGACGCAAGGCCTCGGGCTGGGACCAATACACCTGTCACGGCGGCATGGAAACATGGGACGCGAATTTTGGGCGGCACACGTCATTTCAAGAGCTGCGAATCGCCGGTTACGCCGGAACGCTGAGGGCTTCGGACATACGCGGGATGTGGGCCTATTGCGACGCGGACGTGGCCGGGCGCTTTCATTGTTCGAGTCCGTTGGTGAATGACGTTTACGAAATGTGCGAGCGTTCGGCGCGGCAAAATATTCAGCAGGGTGTCATCAGCGTGGATGCCGATCGCGAGCAATCACCATGGCTGGGAGACGCATGGAACATCGGCAATGTTCTGCTCTATAATGATCGCGATACGATGATGATTGACAAGGTGGTCCGCGACTTTGCCGGGGAACAGTTTCCTGATGGATATATTCCGGCTGTCAGTCCGGGACACAGGTTTGCCGACGCGGATCCCGGACGCCGGATACCCGAGTGGGCCATGTATTGGCCGATGTTGCTCTGGCAACAATACCTGTTTTCAGGCGACAAGACACTATTGCGTGAAATGCAGCCGCGCGTGGGGCATTTGTTGGAATGGCTTAAGCAATTTCAGGACCCGAAGACGAGGTTATTGAATCCCGTCACGCAATGGCGCATCTCCGATTACGCGGGCGGCAACATGCCCCGCGGCGGTTACAACGCGGCCACTGCGTGCCAGTACTACGAAAACTTGCGCATTGCCGCGCGCATTTTTTCAGTATTGGGAGAAACGCAGCAAAGTCAGGATTATTTGGAACAGGCGAATGAAGTGAAAGACGGCATAAACGCCAACCTGCTCAATGGCGATTATTACCTTGCCCGGACGGACCGAATGGAACTGTTTCCGCTGGCATCGGCGTGGGCGTTGCGCTTTGACATCGAGCCGCAGTCGGACAAATCCAAAATTCTGGATGTCATCGAGAAGGCGGGCAAGCCGGACATCGGCGGTTACGGCGGCGACGCGCTTTACAGCGGGCTGTTTGAGGCCGGTGATGGCGCCTTTGCGGTGCGGGATTTGGCCCGCTATCGTCCGATGTTGGAGGAAGATAAGGCTTGTTGGGAGGGTTTCCGTCCTGGCCGAAACATCGAAGTGAACCACGCATGGACTTCCTATCCGGGTTATCTTCTTCAGAAGTATATTTTGGGCATCCAGCCCACCAGCGGCGGTTTCGCCACGTTTGATGTCCGGCCTGAAACCGGCGGCCTGACATTTGCCGAAGGCGCGGTTCCGACTGTGAAGGGACTGATTACCACGCGATGGGAGAAGGGCAATGACGGGAGTTTTTCGATGGCTGTCGATGTTCCGGCTAATACATGTGCGTCTGTTTATATGCCCGAGTTTTCGAATCGAAATGTGACGGTCACCGAATCTGGAAAACGTTTATGGCCGGCCCATGCTGACATCAATGATCCGGGAGTGATTGCCGTTTTGGACGAGAACTCATCCATCAAATGTGTGGTTGGCGCGGGTGAATATCATTTTCGGGAAACGCCTTAGAATTCAAAATTTATGCTCAAAAAATTAAGCAAAACGAACGTCCCTGGAAAAGGAGCAGGCCATCGTATCTCCACGAGAATCCCGGCAGTCGCCGGGAAATTCGTCGCCTTGCTTGTCTTGCTCACGGCTGTAGCCGCTTCCGCCAGGCCGTCGGCACCAGTGGGATTGCTCGTCAATGGCGTTAGCAATCCGCTTGCAATTGAACGGGACGCAACGCGTTTCACATGGATGTCTAAGGACACGGAACGGGGAGAACGCCAGACTGCATATGAGATCGTTGTATTCGAAAGGTCCGATTCGACACCCCACATTTGGTGGGATAGTGGCAAGGTGGATTCCGGCCAATCGGCCTCGGTGGAATACGCCGGCGCCGCATTGCCTGCCGCGACGCGATTCTGGTGGAAAGTGCGTGTATGGGACCAGACAGGCAAAGCCAGTCCATACAGCGCGCCCGCTTATTTTGACACCGGGTTAAACCAGGATGAATGGACGGCGCATTATATCTGGGATGGAACGACCAATCAGAATAATTTTGCGTACTTTCGAAGGACATTTTTGGTCACGAGCAAGCCCACGCTGGCCAAGGTTTATGTGACGGCGCACAACGATTATCTTCTGTATTGCAATGGACATCCACTGGGACGCGGCCCGGCTAGGTGCGATCCGTATCATTACGGCCAATACAATGCCTATGACGTGACGAGCCTGTTGAAACCCGGAACGAATGTATTCGCAGCGATGGCCCATTGGATCGGAGTCTGGCGGGATTCCGGGTGCAATGCAAAACCCGCGTTTCTATTACAGGCGCGAGTGGATTACGCGGACGGTTCATCTTCGACCATTAAGACCGACCCATCCTGGAAAGTCCTTGCACAGACTCCGTTTATCGAAAGCAATCCGACTTATTTCAGCGGAGGCGGACCCATGCTTAATCGGGCGGCGATACGATTTGATTCACGCCGGGAACCATACGGCTGGCAAGGGGCGGATTTCGATGATTCCGGCTGGGCGTCCGCAGTGGACGTTGACCGGTCCAACTATAATATCTTCGCGCAAATGGCGCCGCTGGAACGTGAACAGGCTGAACTGAAACCGGTGAGCATCACGTTTACGAATGGGGCGTGGCTGGTGGATTTTGGCCGCTGCATTGACGGCTGGCCTAAACTGACGATGCGGGCCAACAATGCGGGGGATGTCGTGCGCGTTGAGTACTACGAAATGACAGGCGAACGGAAACCGGCCGGCTGGGACCAATACACCTGTCATGGCGGAGTGGAAACCTGGGACGCGGATTTTGGGCGGCACACGACGTTTCAAGTGGCCAGGATCACCGGCTACGCCGGAAACTTGAGATCCTCGGATGTGCGCGGCATGTGGGCTTATAGCGATGCGGACGTCGAGGGACGCTTTCATTGTTCGAGCCCTTTGCTCAATGACATTTACACCATGTGCGAGCGTTCGGTGCGGCAGAACATTCAGCAGGGCATGGTCAGTGTGGATGCCAATCGCGAGCAGTCGCAATGGACCGCCGACAGTTGGAACATTGGAAGCGTCGTGATCTACAACGATCGTGACACAATGATGGTCGACAAAATTGTGCGGGATTACGCCGGTGAACAGAAGTCCGATGGAGATTTCTATGCATGCAGCCCCTCGCCGATGTTCGAGATACCGGAATGGTCCATGTATTGGCCGATGTTGTTGTGGGAACAATATTTGTTTTCCGGCGATAAAACGCTCCTGCGCGAGATGTCGCCGCATCTGACACATTTTCTGGAATGGATGAACCGCCATCAGGATCCGAAAACCAAACTGCCCAACCCTCCGAAATGGCGAATTACGGACTGGGCTCCCCAATACACGCCGCACGGCGGGATCAATTCAGCCACCTGCTGCCAATACTATGAAAACCTGCGGATTGCTTCACAGATATTTGGGGTCCTGGGTCAGCCAGACGAAAGCTACGGTTATTTTCGGCAGGCCGAACAGGTTAAAGCAGCCATCAATGCCTATCTTTTCAATGGCGAATATTATCTCGCGCGGACCGATACCAATGGATTTTTCCCATTGGCTTCGGCGTGGGCCTTGCGCTTCAACATCGAGCCGAAGGCGGAAAAATCCAAAATCGTCGCGGCCATTGAGGAGGGCGGGAAACCGGTCATTGGCGGGTACGGCGGCGACGCGCTTTATAGCGGGTTATTGAACGCGGATGGCGGCGAATTTGTGGTGAGCGATTTGGCGCGGTATCTCCCCATGCTGGAAGACAACAAGGCCAATTGGGAATCGTGGACTGCCGGTGATGAAGTGAATCACGCCTGGACCGGCTATCCGGCCTATATTTTTCTGAAATATATTTTGGGCATCCAGCCGACCAGCGGCGGGTTTGCCACGTTCGATGTGCGGCCTTCGACCGGCGGGCTGATGTTCGCGGAAGGCGCGGTCCCCACCGTCAAAGGTCTAATCGCGACGCGCTGGGAAAAAGGCGCGGACGGCAGTTTTTCACTTAGGATCAAGGTTCCAGCGAACACACGCGCATCGATCTACATTCCGAAGATTTCCCCGGGAAATTTTGAAATCACTGAATCCGGCAAACATTTATGGCCGGCGCCGGAAATGAGCGACCCCGGCGTGCTTGCTGTTTCGGATGAGGGCTCATCCATCCAATGCGTGGTGGGCGGAGGGGAATACCATTTTCGGGAACAGCCATAGAAATTTAATTATGCTTAGCCATTTTATGAAACCACTTCGAATCGTCGTGATTTTGGCCTCATTGATCACTGCTGGTGCGGCGCAGGCGCAAACCGATGATCTGGCGAACACCAATGCAGTTGGATACCGGAACGTCGCATTCTGGACCGAACCCGGCGTGAGTATTGCCGTCAGTTCGCGCAGTTTTCGTAACGGCGCAATGGTGCACGACGGGAGCCTATGCCCGCTGAATCGCCCATTTGACCCTGGTGAACCGCCTTCCCGCTGGTGGATCACCAGCGAGTACGATCAAATGCCCCAATGGGTATGGATTCGTTTCTCTGGTCCGCGAAAAATTGATAAAGTGGTTCTCTACGTGCCGAATACGGAAACCGTTCCCGCAGAATTTTCAGGACAATATTTGCCCGACGGCAGCGGCACATTTCAGACGTTTTTCCATATTCCGGATGCCCGCTTCGATCCCGAAACGCATTCACTGACCATCAAATTTCCGCCCGTGGTCACGGATAACTTTCGCCTGATGATTGAACGAAATACGGCATCGGTCACGCCGGATTCCTGGGTGGCCAAACTGGCGCAGGTAGAAGTGTACGGCGTCGATGCCACGAACGATGCCAATCCGTCCACCGTCGCAGATTCCGAAAGCCCACCCAACGACCTGAAATCCAGCCTCGAGCCTGCGAGATTTGTTCCCGAAGTCGCGGACACGGGAGGGACCCTGGACATTCGCACTCCCTGGTATCACGTGGCGCTGGACAAATCGCGGCCGCGCATTGTGCAACTGGCTTTCGACTCGCTTGGCCAAAGCGAACTCGGCGTCAATTTATTGGAAAAGAGCGGGGCGTGTCCGATTCTGGCCCCGCCCTTTCAAAATCCGGCGCCTCTCGGAACCAGCGCGCTCACGCGCAACGGCAATGTGTTTAATTATGCTCCGGTGCAGGTGGCGCCGGGCGCGTGGGAGCAGTTGTCCCTTCGAGCCGATGAACGCGGATTTGACCTGGAACTCGCGGCCAAAGCGGACCGTCCCACGATAATGCGTGGCGGTGTGTTTCGTTTTCATTTTGCCGCGAACCAAACGCCGACGACGTTCGTATGCCATCCTTCCGAGATATTGAATTACGTGGAGACGCCTGCGTACCTCGACGCGCCGGATTTCGGCGCCGCCTACGTTACCCGTGATGGCGATGAAGCGGCTTTTTATCGTATCCCATCGGCGTTGTTTCCTGCTACGACCTATTGGGTGGACATCACGCCGCACCAGCCGGTGGATGAAGATGGCCTCAACCAAATTGGCCCCGACCTGTGGCATACGACGTTGCATTTCGATGTCCAACGGCTTGAGCCTTTGCCCGGCCTCGTCGATAGCGAGCCACGCGTGAAACGATTTCCCAAATATTCGCTCAACATGGTGCAGTGGCGGCCCGACACCGGCATCATCGGCAACAGCGTCATGAGCGTGCCCTGCGGACTCTCGATACTGTTCTACGCGCAGCAGGCTCTCTTTGCTCCGCATCTCGAAGATGGCATTTCGCCGATGGAAATGGTTGGAGCATCCGTGGACCGGTATTTCCAGGGCGCTCCCGGTTACCAAATGCCCAGCAAAAATGTCTGCGCGCCCGATTGGTGGTCGTCACGTGAAACGGCGGCGTATCTGGTGATTTCGGCCTGGTACGACATTCGCACGATAGGCGGCCTTAAACAATTAAACCATTGGCAGGAGCCATTGGAATGCCTGGCGAATCGTATCGAATCGCAATTCGGCCCTGACGGCCTGGTCTATCACACTGGCCGTGGCAGCATGTGGTTTGATACATATAAGTTCGAAGGCGCCGATGCGTACTGCAATGCGGCCGATTATCAGGCTTTCCGGTGCATGGCAGATTTGGAAACGCTTGCCGGCCGCGCGGACATGGCGGCCCGTTATCAGGGCGATGCAAAGCGTCTTCAGGCCGTTTATTTCAAATCATTTTATAATCCCAAAACGGGCGTGCTCGCGGGCTGGCGAACCGAAGATGGAACACTGCACGATTATATGTTTCCGTGGGTAAACGGGTTCGCAATCTGCCAGGGTCTCGTGCCTCCAGATCAGGCGAAGGCCATCCTCCAAGTCTTGCTGGCGAAGCTCGACCAAATCGGTTTTCATTCCTATCAGTTGGGTCTGCCAACCAATCTCAAGCCCATGAGCCCGGACGACTATGTTCCCCACACCAGTGGCGCTCCCAAACGTGCCGATGGAATGGATACCTGGCAGGTCTATATGAATGGCGGCGCCACACCGGCGATGGAATATTATATGATCCAGGCGCTCTACCAAACCGGTCAATATGACGCGGCTGAACGCCTCCTTTGGCCATTGATGGGATCCTTTGAACGCGGAACATTTAACGCAGGCATCGGGCTGCCCGGTAAGAAACAGCGCAATCCGGTCGGCAGCGCATTTTATGAATGGGACGGCTCGCGCGGTCGCGGCGAAGGATATCTGCCCGAAAACTGGGATGGAGTCGAAGCGCTCTTCACCGGCCACTACGGCATCGGCTTCAATAAGGACGGATATTACCTCGAACCGTGGTCTCCGCTAAAAGGCCAGAAAGTACGATTGGACCTGCCCTATATGGGAAACACCGTTGAGTATGTGTCCGATGCAAAATAATCTCAAAAGAATATGCTGCGGCGCATTTCTATATTTGGCGGCTACCCTTGCGGTGCTTTGCGGAATGGTGGAACACGGCGCGCTGCGCCGTGTAGCGCCGCGTGCAGCGGCGCAACAAGCGGGTTCATTAGTCTCTAAATTAAGACACAATTGTAATAATGAAAAACTGGATAATCAGCTCATGTTTGACTCTGGCTACGACCGTGCAAAATGCAGGGCAGGCATCCTGCCTGCCGGTTAACGCGGCTTCCAGCCGCGTGTCCCAATGCGAACCAGGTTAAATCCATGAACAGATTCATCGGGCCATGCCTATTCGTCCTAATCGTAGCTGCCAATTCGGTCGCCACGCCGGCTGATAACTCGGTGCGCATTACGACAAAATACATTGACGCAAAAATTTCGCTCGATTACCCGGGCTTCGAAGGTTTGTCGGTGGACAGCCTGGGCAAAGAGCATTTTCCACTGGTGACGATGATCCGTCCGGCAGCGCCCGGGCCGGCAATGCTCCCAAAAGTTTACCGTTCACGCGTCGAATATCGGCGTCCGGGCGCTTCGGCTTCCGCTCCGCCGTGTTGGACGATTGAAGTCCGCAACAATGAAATTCTCCTCAAATCCCATTGGTCAGGCGATGACTCGCCCGAGCCGTTTGTGCTCAACGCCGATGCCACAGTCTGCCATTTGACCCTGCTTGGACTGCTGGAGCCAAATGGTTCAATTGATTTGCCCGCCATAATGCACTTCCCTGACCAGGGCTCATTCCAAATATTCGCCGCTCCGAATGTCACTGGCCCGTTGGGCTATTCGGCAACCCGCAAAAATGTCAAGATTACATTCCCCGCGGCAACGGAAGATCATCCGGTTCTGATGTATTCCCTTAAGGTGGTGGCCATTCATCCAAAAATTGCGGGGATCGCCTCGGATCCGCGGTTTGATGGTTTCCGCCGTGATTGGCTGAATATTTTCCAAATCAATCCCCAGCGGCGGCTCCTGGCAAACAACTCCGGCAGCGATTCCTGCGGCTTCTGCTATTTTGAATATGGTGACATTGCCGAAAAGACTCCGCCGTTGGCAGGGAAGTTTACCGCTTTAGACATGGTCCGCCAAACTTTGGACGGCCTTATCGCGGGCGCCCTCGTCTGTGGAATGCCCGGTTACGCCGGAGTTAACGATCATCCTGATGATACCGCTGACTCACGGCCCTCGTTTTTGATCGCCGCGGAGGACTACGTCGCGGGCAGCCATGACGAACGCTGGCTCGCGTCCAACTATATCCACCTCAAATCATGGGCTGACACGATACTCGCGACCGATACCAACGGCGACGGCTTGATTAAGTATCCCGTCAGCGGCGATTCCAACACCTGGCCGCCTGGCTCCCCAAAAGTCCGCCCTTCCAATTGGTGGGACACCATTGGTTTCGGATACGAAGACGCCTACGCAAATGCCCTCGCCTATCGCGCCCTGCTCGGCATGGGACAAATTGCGCAACAAACCGGCCATCCTGATGACCAGGCGCGGTACCAGGCGGCTGCGGAAAAATTAAAGGCTGTTTATTTCAAGACGTTCTATGATCCCGCCACCGGCATTCTGGCGGGTTGGCGCAGCCAGGACGGGCAACTTCACGACTATTATTTCCTGTTCGTCAACGGAATCGCCATCCATTACGGACTCGTGCCAACGGATAAAGCCAATGACATCATGGACCGGCTGCTGGCCAAAATGCAGGAGGTGGGTTACACCAACTTTTCCCTGGGCCTGCCCGGCAACCTGATTCCCGTTCCCCCAAAAGATTACGCGCATCATAACCTGCGTTTTGGCGGCGGAACAAAAGAAGACGGCTCCGACGGTTTTCAGATTTATGAAAACGGCGGCGCAACGGCCTGTTTCGCCTATTACACGCTCGCCGCCCTTTATGATCTGGGTCGCATCCAGGATGGAGATCGCATCCTGTTCCCGATGCTCGATGCCTTTGCCAAAGGCAATTTTCAAGGCTTCGGCGACAACAAAATGAGCAAGGATTGGAAAACCTGGAATGGCGAACCCCACGGTTATGAAGGCCTGCTCAATGATAATTACTATACCCTGCTGGCCGTCCTGGACCGTGAAAGAGCCCTGAAATCGAAATCAGCGCATCGATAACTCCCCGGTGTATCGATAGCCGCCTGGTGGGCCAACGGCCCAATCTATACCAGCCTGGGGCATCGCCCCAGGTTCTGACCACCCAGAGGAATAAGCGCCAACGGCGCGGCCTATGGATGGAAAATTAATTTGTCTGTATGCCATTCCACAACCCCGAAAAACGAAATTAAAAATTTCCGTTCCTAATTCCCCGCGCCAGCATTGATCTTTTTTGGGGTTCCAAATGTAGTTCTTGTGCTGCGCCGTACATCTGAGAAATTCGATTGTATTAAAGTCAAAATATGGAAACTCCATGAACCGTCAAACAGCAGTAAGCGCCGTGTGAGGAGACACGGCCTGCAACAATCTGTGCGAGCCCTGTAGGCCGTGTGTCCTCACACGGCGTTCCCATCGATTCAATATTCACAATCCAATATCCAAGAATGAACTTTTTCATTTTTCTGGTGGCTGTCCGCAAGGACTCCTTTTTCCTTCGCAACGGAGCACCTTGGCGCGCCATAGCTTCTGAGCGACGGCGGCTCGCAACTCCCCTGCAATTGTCCCCACGTTCCCGATTGATGGGGGGACAATTCGCCGAAACCCTTTCAAAAACCCATATTTTCCGCCCATCTTCTACGCCGATGGCATTGCCGTGGCCGCCTTTTTCAGTGATTTTGGGCATTTTTGGTGAAAAAACCGTGTTTAAAACCCGTCTTTTTGATCATCGAAAGGGACAATTCCTCTTTTTCCACAGGGAATCTTGTCCCGGACAAATGATCTCAAAAACCAGTTGACTTAATATACGACCTATTTTATCGTATATTGTCATTGTGACCGATACCGAGATCCTGAAGGTCAATACCGAACTGGGATTGCAGCCGCCCGCCGAAATTGTTCGCTGGGCGATCGCGCGTTCCCATGGACGCGCCATTGTTTCTACGAACTTTCGGCCCTATGAAGCCGTGCTTTTGCATTTGTGCGTCCAGGAACAGCCGGATATCCCGGTGCTCTGGGTTGACCACGGTTACAATCGCCCGGCAACCTATCATCACGCCGAGCAGTTGAAGAAACTGCTCAACCTGAATCTGAAACCCTATTTGCCGAGAATATCTGCCGCCCATCGTGACGCAATATTCGGCGGCATCCCATCTGTGGACGATGAAACCGGCCTGAAGAACTTTAGCGCCCAAATGAAACTGGAACCGTTCCAGCGCGGCATGGAGGAACTAAAACCCGCTGTTTGGCTCACCGCCCTGCGCAAGACCCAAAATCCGGGGCGCGCCAGCATGGACATCGTCAGCGAAGATAAAAATTTTGGCGCGTTGAAAGTCAGCCCCGTCTTGAACTGGACCGACGCGCAGATGGATGACTATCTCAAACGCTATAACCTCCCGATCGAGTGGGATTATTTTGACCCCGCAAAATCGGACGAGAAGCGCGAGTGTGGCCTGCACGCCGCATGGGGCGCCGATGCAGTCGTATCAGCCGGCGCAGGTATCTGAAGATCAAAACGTTTAAAGTGAATTATCATTTAGACCATCTACAACTCCTCGAAACCGAAGCGATTCATGTCATGCGCGAAGTCGCCGCGGAATTCGAGCGTCCGGCGCTGCTGTTTTCCGGTGGGAAGGATTCCATCTGCCTTTTGCGATTGGCGGAAAAGGCATTTCGTCCGTCGGACATACCAATGCCTTTGCTGAACGTGGACACCGGCCATCACTTTCCCGAGCTCAACGAATTCCGCGATCGGCGCGCCAAAGAACTCCGGGCCAGGCTCGTCATTCGAACTGTGGAAGACGCGATTGCCAGCGGCATTGCGACGAGCGTGCCCGGCGAAATCAGCCGCAACCGGCTGCAAATCCCGACGCTCCTGGGCGCGATTGAAGAATTCCGTTTTGACTGTTTGATCGGGGGCGCTCGGCGTGACGAGGAAAAATCCCGCGCCAAGGAGCGTTTCTTCAGTTTTCGCGACAGTTTCGGCCAATGGGACCCCAAAAACCAGCGTCCCGAAATCTGGAATATTTACAACGCCCGCATCAATTCCGGCGAACACATGCGCACATTCCCTCTGAGCAATTGGACGGAAATGGACATTTGGGAGTATATCAAAAGAGAAGAGCTCGAAGTGCCTTCGATTTATTTCAGCCACCGCCGGCGATGCGTTCGCCGCCATGGCCAATGGCTGCCCGTCACGGAATTGCTGCCGCCCCGCACCAACGAAAAGGTCGAGGAACTGACCGTTCGTGTGCGCACCATCGGCGACATCATCAGCACCGGCATGGTTGAGTCGCCGGCCGACTCGGTAGACGACATCATCGCGGAAATCGCCGCCGCGCGCGTGACCGAACGCGGTTCACGAGCCGATGACAAGTCCAGCGAAGCTGCAATGGAGGATCGCAAGAAGGCCGGGTATTTCTAAGGAGATGGGAGATAGGAGATAGAAGATGGCAAACAAAATTAACTCGTTTGAGGAACTAGAGGCCTGGAAGTTGGCCAGGGAGATGGTCCGTTTTGTTTATCGTATTTTCAGGCGCGCGCCCGCCAATCGCGACTTTGGTTTGCGCGGTCAGGTCCAGGATGCTGCCGTCTCGGTTATGACTAACGTTGCCGAGGGATTTGAGAGGGTTCATCCTGGTGAGAAATTGCAATTCTATAATGTCGCGCGCGCTTCTTGCGGCGAGGTGCGTTCCCTTTCTTATGTCATGCTCGATGCTGAGTATGTTTCGGAAACTGAACACACGGAGTTGATGGAAAGAATAATCAAGACTGGAAAACTGGTTTCCGGTTTGATGCGCTCAACCTACGGCCGAATTGCGAATGCCGAACTCCGATCTCCCAACTCCTAACTCCCATGTCTCATCCCATTGAAATCCTGCGCTTCAACACTTGCGGCAGTGTTGACGACGGAAAATCCACGCTTATCGGCCGCTTGCTTTACGATTCAAAGTCACTGATGGAAGACCAGATCGAGGCGCTGGAACGCAGTGCCGACATCACCGGCGGGGGCGAAATTAACCTCGCAAACCTCACCGACGGCTTGCGCGCCGAGCGCGAACAGGGCATCACCATTGACGTCGCGTACCGCTATTTTGCCACGCCGCGACGCCGGTTCATCGTGGCCGACACCCCCGGCCACGTCCAATACACGCGCAACATGGTCACCGGCGCCAGCACCGCCAACCTCTCCATCGTCCTGGTGGATGCGCGCCAGGGTGTGATCGAACAGACCCGCCGCCATATCTACATCGGAGCTCTCCTGGGTATTCCGCATCTCGTCATCGCCATTAACAAGATGGATTTGGTGAATTGGGACCAGGAGCGCTTTCTGGAGATTCGTGATGAAATCGAAAGTTTTCTTCCGCGGCTCGACGTCTTTCGCGATGTGAAATTCATTCCCATCAGCGCGCTTCGCGGTGACAACGTCGTTTTTCCCTCCAGCCAGTCGCCGTGGTACGAAGGGCCGGCATTGCTGGCACATTTGGAAACGGTTCATATCGCCAGTGATTGGAATTTGGACGCCTTGCGTTTCCCCGTCCAGTGGGTCAACCGTCCAAATCGTCCGGACGATCCTGCGCTTCACGACTTTCGCGGGCTCAGCGGGCAAATTGCGGGCGGCATCGTCCGGAAAAATCAGGAAGTCCTCGTGCTCCCCACCGGCTTGAAAACAACGGTTGCCGAGATTTGGACGGCGGATGGTTCCCTCACGGAAGCATTTTGTCCGCAATCTGTCACACTCCGCCTCGCGCACGATATTGACGTGAGCCGTGGCGACATGATTGTTGGTATGGAGAATCTGCCCGGCTGCAGCACGGACCTGCGGGCGCGCATCTGCTGGATGCACACGCGTCCGCTGCAACCAAACAAAAAATTTCTTCTCAAGCATTCCACCCAAACTGTCCAGGCAATGGTCACGGCTCTGGAAAACCGTATCAATATGGCCAGTTTCGAGCCCGAACCGGCGCCGCCTCAATTGGCAGTCAATGACATGGGCGTCATTCGTCTCAAAACCGCCACCAGGCCGCTCGTTTTTGACGGCTACAATTCGAACCGTCTCACCGGGGCTTTCATCCTGATTGAACCCGGAACGAATGCGACCGCCGCAGCCGGAATGTTCTACCCGCCCGGCGAACTCGCAAGACCCGAATACAGCGATTTTGCGATCTAAAAGAGCCCGCGACTCGGCCAGGAATTAAAAAAAGCAAAATAAAATTTGACAAAAACCACTCCCTCGACTAAATAACGACTTACTTAGTAGATATTATGAGCGCGCCGCCCAAAACTGAGGATAATCATGACAAATTGCCGGTCTGGCTGGACATCGTTCGCCGACAGGTCGGATCGCTGCATTTTGGCGTCGTCCAAATCGTGGTGCACGACTCGGAAGTCACTCAAATTGATAAAACGGAGCGCGTTCGGTTGCAAAAATCGCAATCCTGATTACTTTAAAAGCCGACCGTGTTTACGGAGGTAAAATTAAAATCCTTAACGACAAAAACCACTGACCGGACAGCCGGAGGTATGGCAAAACCACATAATGAAAACCAAATACTGGCTGGCCATAACCCTCATCGGAACCATATTAGTCCCGGCTTTACCTGCCATGGCCCAATCGGACACAAATACTGAATCGGAAATCGAGCTCTTGAAACAACAAATCCAGGAGTTGCAACAAAAGGTGGATGCTCTTCAACAACAGCAGCAACAGCAGCGGGAAGCACAAGCACAGGAGGCTCCAAACACCGTTCCTGTCAAACCAACCGCGACTCTGTCGGTCGGCGCGGACGGGGTGAATTTTCGCTCGGCAGATTCAAATTTCCTTGCCAGTCTGCACGCCTGGGTGCAGGTGGACAGCCGGACTTTTTTTCAGGACGAGCACGCGCCCGGGATTGACGGTTTCCTTTTGCGTCGCGCGCGCCTGATTTATTTAGGCACAGTTTTCCATAACTTCGACTACAACTTTACTCCTGAATTCGGCGGAACGTCGCCGCAGATTTTGGACGCGTACGTGAATTATCACTACGTTCCGGAAATTCAGTTGCAGTTCGGCAAGTTCAAGCCCCCGGTCGGCCTGGAGGCGCTGCAGCCTGACATCTATACGTTCTTAAATGAACGTTCCCTTGCCACGGATCTTGTGCCGTATCGCGGCATCGGCGCGGAATTTCACGGCACCGCTGCCGGCGCGGTCGATTATGCCGCCGGCGTTTTTAACGGCCTTCCCGATTATACCACGACGACCATTAACGTGAATGAAGACAATAATGTCGCATTTGCCGGCCGTATTTTTGTGTCTCCGTTTAAGCAAACAACGATTTCTCCCCTTAAAGGTTTTGGCGTCGGGGTTAGCGGCAGTTACGAGCGCGATAATACCGATGCAGGCGCCAGCGGTCTGACTCCGGGCTTCACAACGGATGGCCAGCAGAAATTCTTTACGTATGCGTCAAGCACCGTCCCTGATGGGCGCCACTGGAGAGTTTCGCCCCAGGGATATTATTATTGGGGACCGTTGGGATTCATGGGTGAATACGTCATTTCTGATCAAACGGTTGAAAAAACAACGGCGCCTGTCGCAAAAGACGATTTGCACAACAAGGCATGGGAGGTTTCCGGCGGCTGGGTCCTGACCGGAGAACCCGATTCGTACAACGGCGTGATACCGCGGCATCCATTCAGCATCGAAAATCGAGGGTGGGGAGCGTGGCAGATTGTGGGCCGCTACGCCCGCTTAAATGTTGACGATCTGGCTTTTTCGACGTTCGGTGCGACCGGCGCAGCTCAGGCGGAGGCCTGGGCCGTGGGCCTGAATTGGTATCTGAACGCGGACCTTCGCGCGAATTTAAGCTACGCGCATACTGCATTCAGCGGCGGCGCTGCCACCGTCGTCACCAGCCATCCTGAAGATGTTTTATTTACTCGGGTGCAACTGGCATTCTAACCGCGACAAACCAATGATGAGAGTTGTACTGCAAATTCTGGTCCTGTGCCTCCTGGCCGGAACGGCCCCCGCGCGCGACATTCAGATGCTCAACGTTTCTTATGACGCAACGCGCGAGTTTTATCAGCAATATAACAAGGCCTTTGCGACGTATTGGAAGGCCAAAACCGGTGATAACGTCATCGTCAACATGTCTCACGGCGGCTCCGGCAGGCAGGCCCAACTGGTCATCGCCGGACTGAGCGCCGACGTTGTGACGCTCGCGCTCGCGTATGACATCGATGCCATTTCCCAACAAACCCAATTGCTGCCCGCCGATTGGCAAAAGCAGTTTCCCGATGACAGTGCGCCTTACACCTCAACCATCGTTTTTCTGGTCCGCAAGGGAAATCCGAAAAATATCCATGATTGGGACGACCTCGTGAAGCCGGGCATTTCGGTCGTGACGCCCAATCCAAAAACGTCCGGCGGGGCGCGCTGGGCCTATCTCGCGGCCTATGCCTATGCCCTCGAAAAAAATGGCCACGACGACGCCATGGCGCGCGATTTTGTGAAACGGCTCTATAAGAACGTGCCCGTGCTCGATTCCGGCGCACGTGGCGCAACCATCACGTTCGTCCAGCACCAAATTGGAGACGTTTTACTGTCATGGGAGAATGAAGCCTACATAGCCCTCAAAATTTACGGCCCCGGCCAATTCGAAATTATCACTCCATCGTTCAGCATCCTGGCCGAGCCGACCGTCGCCGTCGTCAACAAGACCGCCCAACAAAACGGCACGTTCGACGTCGCCCGCGCATATCTCGGCTACCTGTATTCAGACGAAGGACAGGAACTGGCGGCGAAAAACTTTTATCGTCCGCGAAATGCGAAAATCGCCGCGAAATATTCCAGCCAATTCCCTGCGCTGAAACTGGTGACCGTGGAGGGCGAATTCGGCGGCTGGCAAAAGGCCCAGGAAACCCATTTTGCCGATGGCGGAACGTTTGATCAAATTTACCAGCAATAGGCTGCAGTAGCGGACATCGTGGCCCCGGCGCAAACCGGTCCGCTTTTAATTTTTAATGAAAGAATTATCGTTCGTGGTGTAATATCAGGCGTTGTTTGCGCTGAAAAATATGTCGCTTTCACGCCAGCGTAAAGTGTTGCCGGGCTTTCGTTTGACGCTCGGTTTCACGCTATTTTATCTCGCCCTGGTCGTGCTGATTCCTGTCGCGTCGGCATTCGCCAAACTTGGCGCCCTGACGTGGATCCAATTCTGGCATGCTGTCGCGTCGCCCGTCACATTGGCGGCCTATCGCCTGAGCTTTGGCGCGTCATTTTTCGCCGCCCTTGTAAATTCGGTTTTTGGCCTGTTGGTGGCGTGGGTCCTGGTGCGGTATGAATTTTGGGGCAAACGGCTGATGGACGCACTGGTGGATTTGCCCTTTGCGCTTCCGACCGCCGTCGCCGGCATCACCCTGGCCGCGCTCTATGCGCCGAACGGCTGGATAGGCCGCTGGTTCGCGCCATTTGGCATCAAAATTTCCTATACCTCCCTGGGCGTATTCGTAGCGCTCACATTTATCGGCCTGCCCTTCGTCGTCCGGACACTCCAGCCGGTGCTCGAGGATTTCGACGTCGAAATAGAAGAAGCCGCCGCCAGCCTGGGCGCGAACCGGTTCAAGACTTTTTTTCGCGTTATTCTCCCAATGATATTCCCGGCACTGCTGACAGGCTTTGCTCTCGCATTCGCGCGCGCCCTGGGCGAATACGGTTCGGTCCTCTTCATTTCCAGCAACCTCCCGTTCCGCACCCAAATCGTTCCTGTCCTCATCATGAGCAAACTCGAGCAGTTCGACTACCCGGGCGCGACCGCCCTGGCGGTCGTGATGCTCACGGTGTCGTTCCTCCTGCTGCTGGCCATCAATTGGTTGCAATCGTGGAGTGTCCGGCACGTTGAACAGCAGTAATTAAATGACATCGACATCATCACCCGCGCCCAATGTCCTCCGCCGGACTCCTGCGACCGAGCCCGCCTTTGTACGTTGGATTCTAATCGCCGCCGCGCTCGTGTTCATGGCGTTGTTCCTGGTGATTCCCCTTGTGGCCGTTTTTGGCCAGGCGCTTTCCAAAGGCATCGGATATTATCTGCAAACCCTGGCAACCCACAATACATTGAGCGCCATCAAACTGACGTGTATCGCCGCGGGAATTTCCGTTCCGCTAAATTGCATTTTTGGGGTAGCGGCGGCGTGGGCGATCGCCAAATTCGATTTTTTTGGCAAAAACATCTTAACCACGCTCATCGACATTCCCTTCTGCGTGTCCCCGGTTATCGCCGGATTTCTCTTCGTCCTGGTTTTTGGCAGGCAGGGCTGGTTTGGACCGTGGTTTTTGGATCATGGAATCCGGGTTATATTTGCTGTGCCGGGAATCGTTTTAGCCACCATGTTTGTGACCTTTCCATTTGTCGCGCGCGAGTTGATACCGCTCATGCAGTCCCAGGGGCGCTCCGCCGAGGAAGCGGCGCGCACGCTTGGCGCCCGCGGCTGGCAGATGTTTTGGCGCGTGACGTTGCCAAACATCAAATGGGGCCTGCTTTACGGCGTGATTTTGTGCAACGCCCGCGCCATCGGCGAATTCGGAGCAGTCTCGGTTGTCTGTCTTCCCATTGAGGGCAAGGACACCATGACCCTGCACGTGCAGGCGCTTTACGAGAATTACGATCAAACGGGCGCATTCGCCGTTGCGTCCCTGATGACCTTCCTTGCATTGATGACCATCGTGCTTAAGGAATGGGTGGAACGCAAAGGGACTGCCATTTCCAGCAAGGGAACCTTATGAGCGTTGAAATCCGCCATATCTCAAAGCAATTTGAACAGGGCACTTCGGCCCTCGACGACGTGAGCCTCAAAGTCGAGTCCGGCGAACTCGTCGCGTTGCTGGGCCCCTCCGGGTCCGGCAAGACCACTTTGTTGCGCATCATCGGCGGACTCGAATTCCCCGACAATCCGGGCGCGCAAGTCCTGTTTTACGGCAAGGACGTCACGTCGCTGCCCGCGCACAAACGGGGAGCGGGTTTCGCCTTCCAGCATTATGCCCTGTTCCGGCACCTCACCGTATTTGAGAATGTCGCCTTTGGACTCCGTGTGCGCCCGTTTTGGAGGCGGCCAAAGGAGTCGGAAATCCGCGAACGCGTCGGCAATCTCCTGAAGCTGATCCAGCTTGAAACGCTCGGCAAACGTTTTCCATCCCAGCTCTCCGGCGGCCAGCGGCAGCGCGTGGCCCTGGCGCGCGCGCTGGCCGTTGAACCCAAGGTCCTGTTGCTCGATGAACCGTTCGGCGCGCTCGACGCCAAAGTGCGCAAGGAATTGCGCCATTGGCTTCGCACGTTGCACGAGGAAATCCACGTTACTACGCTCTTCGTGACTCATGACCAGGAGGAAGCTCTCGATGTCGCCGGCCGCGTCGCGATACTCCGCGACGGCAAAATCGAACAAATCGGAACGCCCGAGGAAATCTACGATCGTCCCGCCACTCCCTTTGTTTATGATTTTTTGGGGAACGTCAATTTGTTCAAAGGCCGCGTGCGCGATGGCAGCGTCCAGATCGGCCAAACCAAATATGCCGCTCCCGGCGTCACAGGCGATAACGGGTTGATGGCCACCGCCTTCGTCCGCCCATATGATGTCCATGTCACGCGCGAGCCCGGGGGGCCTGCCGCTTTTCCCGCGAGTGTCATTCGTTTTCATCTGGCCGGTCCGCTCGCCGAGTTAGAACTCCAGCGCGCGGACGGCGGCGAAACCTTTACCGCGGAACTCAGCAAGGAACGATTTCACGAGCTAAATCCCCATCCCGGCGAGCGCGTCTATGTGGAACTCCAAAACGTGAAGGTCTTTCCGGAGGATTATTCCATCTAATTTTCTAATCGTCCTCGTCCTCGTCCTCGTTCTCGTCCTCGTCCTTCCACTCGCTTTGGATAGGGACAACCCGATAAAACCGTTGGCTGCTGGACGGGTTGTAATTCGCGAACGTCCAAAGACTTCCATTGTTTGTCGCCGAAAAAAGAGTGACCCAATCAATCAGGTTGCTTGAAGTCTGAAACAGTCCCATCCCACCAATCCAAAAATCCATTCATCCACCAATCCAGTCCTTCAGTGCGGCCTATGAAACACCAGCCTCAACTCCTCCTTGGCGTCTGCGAGCACGTGTTTTTGCCGCTCCGGTAGCCCCGAACCGGCCCTGTTTATATAGAAATTCAGCATCGACATCGCCGATTGAAACGGATTCGCTTTGCGGCGCTGGCTGCGCAGCGCCGAACGTTTCAGCGAGAGCGCGATTTTGTGAGGGTCGCTCAATTTAAAAACCCCGCGCTCCAGATCCAGGGCATTGCTGTTCCGCGTCACTGCACCCGACCATTTGTTGACTTGTTTTCTGGCGGCCATGCGGAATCAGTGTCGCTTGAAGAATTGCACCTGGCGCTCGTGCCGCTTGGCCTCTTCCAACGTTTGGAAAGTGCCAAGGTTCCTGCGTTCGCCGGTTCCTGGATTACGCCGGCGTGAGTAAAGCCGATAGCCGCCATTTCTCAGTTTCCGTATCATAAAACCTCCTCCTTGAGTTTAGCCCAAACCATGCCAATGACTTAATGCGCAAATTTCAAATAAAAAATGCACAATGCAATTCCTGCCGGGGATATTTCGTGCAAATTCTCAAAATGTGGGACGGGACAGCCTTGTGTCCCTTGCGTCCCATTTGTCCTTTTACCGCGAAACAAAAAAACAACCCCTTTACACCCTTGCCGAACCGCGTTACAGTCGCTCTATGGCTGCCGAATACGACGCAACCGAATTTATTGACACCGACTTCCGGGCGCACAAATCGCCGGGGGCCGGCGATCAATTCCGCGCGCCCACGCGCGAGGAAGTGGACCGCAAGGTCGTCGAAGCCCATCAAAAGCTCGCCGAACTCAAACGCGCCCAGGAGGAACTCGAACGCGAACGCTCTTCGCTCGAGGAAGTTCGCCGCCGCCAGCTCGAGTTCCAAGCCGGCCGCCAGGAAATCATGCAGAATCTGACGCGCGGCCTTGGCCTTCTCGAGGAAGCCGAGTTTAACGCCCGCCGCGAAGGCGAGCAAATGGGCAAGACTATCGCCGATTTCCGTGAAGTCCTTTCAAAAGTCGAAGCCATTCGTGAGGACCAATGGAGCACTGAAAATTTTAACGTCGAACTCACGCGCGCCCTCACGGCGGTTGAAAATGCGCGCATGGAATGGAATGCCGCACGCCTGAAAATTCCCGCGCTCGCCGGGGAAAGCGCAAAAAAGGCAGAAACGCCAAATGCGCCCGCGCCCGCACCAATGCCATTTGCCAACTTAAGCTTCTGGCAGCTTTGCAAATTTGGTTTGGCAATGACGTGGCCCTTCCTCGTCGTCGGTCTGGGTGTGATTGGCCTTCTCATTGCTTTATTGACCTCGTCGCCATCGCCACACCGGTGATTGTTCTATGGCGGCTGCGAAGAAAAAGGGAGGCAAACAGGCGCAAGGCGACCCGATTTCCGAGCGTGCCCGCGTCCTGAACGATCAAATTTCCTCGCTCGAAGCGGAGATAAAAAAACTCGATTCCCAGATCCAGCGCGCGCCCACGCCCAAACTTCGCTCCACCGCCATTCCGCATGGCAATACCGTTTCGCGAAAAGTCGAAACCCCGGCGCCGCCGCCGAAACCCGCCCCGGCCGAGCCTGTCTTTGAAGAAATCAAAACGTTGAAACCCGCCAGCGAAGCCGAACCGGCAGATCGCTTTAACGAACTGGGCGTTCGCAAATATGATTTCCCGGCGTTGTTGCAGAAACTTCGCGACCAATTCAAACGCCCCACGACCAGCAACCCGCGCCTGGTCAATTATCTGGCCGCCGGCGGCGTTCACGGTTTGCGCCCATTGCGCTATGAAAAGCGTGTCGCGCGAAACCGGTTTATTCTATTTACCATTTTCTTGCTGCTCCTCCTGCTCGGAACCCTTTTGGCCTTCGTTCACTTGCGATGAATCCGCAAATCGTTGCTCTCAGAATTTCGACAAGCGAAGGAGAATTCCTCGCCCTTTATTCCCGGCGCGGCCTTGCCGGACTCGGCTTTCCCGGGCGGCATACGCCGGGCATAACCGCAGTATCGGAAAACGATGTGCCAGATGAAGTCCGCAAATGGCGCCAGACAACCGAATCCGCCCTCAACAAACTCCTGGCTGGCGAAAAACTGGTGGAATTTCCGCCGTTGGATATGGTTGGAACGGAATTTCAAAAAAAGGTCTGGCGCGCAATGCTAAAAATCCCGTCCGGCAAAACCAAAAGCTACGGCGAGATCGCCGAAGCCATTGGCAAGCCGGGAGCCGTTCGCGCCGTCGGCGGCGCCTGCGGCGCCAATCCCATTCCCGTCTTTGTCCCGTGTCATCGCGTGCTCGCCGCAAATAAAAAGATTGGCGGCTTCGGAAGCGGTCTCCATTGGAAATATAAATTGCTGGAGAGAGAAGGCGTCTTTATTGATTAGACGCGTCCGGACAAATGAACTCAGACTCCACGACCGAAATGCGCGAGCGCGAAATTGGCGAGGTTCAGGCCGCTGAACTCCGCACCCGGCTCAAATCCTTTGCTGAAGATTGGGAACGTCCTGAAGCCGATATTTATGATCGACTGCCGCTACGAAAACAGCTTTCTTCCGCTCCTGCCGGAGCTTGACATATCTCGGTCGTCCAATCCATAGCTGGCGCTATGGGCTGCTATCTTACGCTGCTCCGCAGCTAAATTTTGAGCTGCGGAGCAGCGCCCGATAGTAGCCCACGGTGATAACCGTGGGAAACGATCGGCAAAGAAATCAGCCCCGGATGGGGCGGCAGAGTCGAACCTTTGAACGTCTCCGCGACCTGCCTACACCACCACACCCTTTTTCGCCAAAACATTCATCCCAAATCGTCCGCTCTTAAAACGCACAGTTAACTTCGCCCCAAAAGCCTCCGACAAAATTTTCGTCGTCAACGTTTCCATTTTTTCCCCTGCCGCGAGCACCTTGCCCTCTTTCAAAACCAGCGCCCGCGAAAACGCCGGCATGATTTCCTCGACATGATGCGTTACCAGCACCAGCGCCGGCGCATTCCGGCTCGTGCCCAGGCGTTGGAGAAATTGTAAAAAATGCTCGCGCGCCGCCGGATCCAGTCCCGCGCACGGTTCGTCCAAAATCAATACGCGCGGCCTGGCCATCAGCGCCCGCCCAATCAAAACGCGCTGGCGTTCTCCTTGCGACAAAACCCGCCATTCGCGGTTCGCCAGGTGCGGGCACTCGATTTGCCGCAGAATTTTCAGTCCCCGGTTTTTGTCCGCGCGCGAAAGCCGTCCCCAAAAATCAATCATCGCGAACTTCCCGCTCACGACCGTCTCGATCGCCGGCTCCTCGTCGGCCATCATCTGCCGCACGGACGAACTCACAATGCCAATCTCTTTCCGCAATTCGCGCCAGTCGGCCTTCCCATATTGCTTTCCGAGCAGGTGGATTCCACCGGCCGTTGGCATCAAATAGCCCGTAAGCGCGCTCAAAAGCGACGTCTTGCCCGATCCGTTTGCTCCAAGGATCGCCCAATGTTGCTCTCGCTCTACACGCCAGCTCACGTCATCCAGGATCGTCACGCCGCCGCGCTGAATCTTCAAATTTGAAATCTCCAAAACCGGTTTCATGTAAAATTCCAGTATTGCTCGAAAAAAGGGCAAAAGGCACGGAATTTACGAGGGCTATCCTAAGGCTCTTTGCGGCGAAGGCTTGATTGAACAGCCGTCGTGGTTAGGATTGGATTCGTATCAGCAGTTGAAACCAAAAGCATATGGCGTCCATTTACCTGCTGACATTCCATTCAAATCCTGTTAACCAGTTTGTCGCCATGAAAAATTTGCTTTCCCTGATTCCTGTTTTACTTTTGGCCATGAAAGTGCAAGGAGCCATCCACACCGAAACAGTGGACTATCAACAAGGCGACACCACCCTCGAAGGATTTCTTGCCTGCGACGATTCCATTTCCGGCAAACGTCCCGGGGTGCTCATCATCCATCAATGGCAGGGCATCACCGATTACGAAAAAATGCGCGCGACCATGCTTGCGCAAATGGGCTATGTCGCCTTTTGCGCGGACATTTATGGCAAAGACAACCGGCCCGCGTCCCTCCAGGAAGCCGGCGCCCTCGCCGGAAAATTCAAGAGCGACCGTAAATTGCTTCGTGCGCGCGCCAATGCCGGACTGGATGAACTCAAAAGCAATCAATATGTCGATCCCGCTCGTGTCGCCGCCATTGGCTATTGTTTCGGCGGCACAACCGCCATCGAACTGGCCCGCAGCGGCGCGCAACTCAACGGCGTCGTCAGTTTTCATGGCGGTTTGGATTCGCCCAGTCCCGCCGATGGCAAAAACATCCGGTGCAAGATGTTGATCCTCGCCGGCGCGGATGATCCCTTCCAGAAACCTGCGGACCTCGCGGCATTTGAGAAAGAAATGCGGGATTCCAAAGTGGACTGGCAAATCACCTTCTACGGCGGCGCAGTTCATGCCTTTACGCAGCAGAGCGTGGATAAGCTAAATCTGCCCGGCGCCAAATACAACGAGAGCGCCGACAAACGTTCCTGGCAGGCCATGAAAAACTTCTTCGCTGAAATCTTCGGCGAATAAAAACGACAATCCGGCTCGTACGTCCAATGCCACCTTGCTTCATAACCGACCCCCGAGGCAGCACTGCGCTTGCACATGGAGCGCGGCTGTGTGCGGGGCAAGGGGGCGCCAGCCGCAGCACCTCAGGAAGCTACGGCGCGCTGCGGCTGGTCTTCGACACAGCCGCGCTCCGAAGATGGTTCAAGGCCTCATCGTTTTTAAGAGACTGAAGAAATGCGCATCACCGGCGGCCACGCAGCACGGCGAATCCTAAAAGTCCCCAAGGGATTGAACGTGCGTCCCACGCCGGACCTCGTCAAGCAGGCGGTTTTCAATTCGCTGGGCGGGCGTGTCGTCGGTGCGAGGGTATTGGAATTGTTCGCGGGCAGCGGCGCGCTAAGCCTGGAATGTTTGAGCCGCGGCGCGGCGTCCGCCCTCTGCATTGAAAAATCCCAAAAACACGCCGCGTTCATTCATCAAAACGCGGAGGCCCTGCCCAACGCAAATTTGCAGGCCCGTGCCCAGGACGTTTTCACCGCGCTCAGCCAATTGGCCGCCACAGATTCGCAATTCGACCTGATTCTTGCGGATCCTCCCTACGGCGAAAAAAATGTTGGACGGCGCTCGGAATCGTTCGCCCAACGGCTCCTCGATAACGCGAACCTGCCAAAGCTCCTGGCGCTGAACGGGCGATTCGTTCTAGGCCACACAAAACGCGACACGCTCGATATTCCGCCGCTTTGGCACGAAGTAAAAATGCTCAAACACGGGGACACCGTGATGCGTTTCTTCGAACGTTCGACGTAGCGCAGGTTTCCAAACCTGCTGTATCGCGGGTTTCCAAACCCGCTAGTTGTAGGAAGTTGTGCGCCGCCCGATTCCAAATCGGTGTGAGTGTGGCGTCGCTGGTTTTCAGTCCGCCGGGACAACGTCGCACGGTCAGGCGATTTAGAAATCGGCGATACGGCAGGTTTGGAAACCTGCGCTACGTTCGCGGTGCGGCCCCAACATCGAACATCGAACTCCGAATGCACGGTAGGGCGGACGTGCCCGTCCGCCGGCGAGCGCCCCCGGCGTTCGCGCTTCAAAACATTCGGCGTTCGATGTTGGGCGTTCGATGTTCGATGTTTTCTGTCCTATCGAGCTGGGCGCCCATCCGCTTGTCCAGAAATAGCTTGAGCCAAAACCCCGCCGAGGCCTGCCACGGCATCACTTATTTGGCTGACCATGCCGGCAAAGTCGCCTGGATGCCAGGAAGACGGCGGGGCCTGAAAGACACCCCTGGCCAATGTAGTCGCCTTTGGCCAGCCTTGTGAAATTTCCCACGCCGCGGAAAATAGAACCGTGCCCTCGCCATTTGTATCATTGGCTTCGCAAGCTAAAACATGGATGAAAATAATGTAAGGTTTCCCGTATGCAGGCGGGGGCTCATCCGTAAGAACTTCTTGAATTCCTCGAACACCGCGAAGGTCTTGAACCAGGGCCCGCCGGATTCCAGCATCCAGGGGCTCTGCCCATTGATGAGATTTTGCAAAAACAACTTCGTTTGTCCCGGTCCGGATCACCAAATCACTGGTTTGAAGATACTCCGGCACTTCGACCGGCAACACTCGAACGATGCGCGCCGGCTTGGCCTCGGCGGTCGGTTCGAGTGACGGCTCTGCGGTGAGCAGGTAATCGTGCTCTTCATCTTTGACCGGCATGAATAGAGAGCAGCCATTGATGGCCGTCAAAAGGACCGCCCACAGCAATGACATCAACAGGACGTTCGTGCGGAATTGGAAATGGCGAACGTTCATCGTTTCAGTAAATCATTTTGTTTGGCCCGGCCCGTAATCAGCGCATCAGGATGTCTTTGGAGGAAATCTGAAAGTTGCTGGATGGAACGGGCCGTCTCATTCAATTGATCCATTAATTCATACGTTTGTTCACCCAACTGATTCCGCAATTGTAAAAAATCCTGAAGCGTTTCCAGGGATTGCTTTGCGGAATTCAGCGTCGCGTTGAGATTTGTGCTCGCAGGCGCCACCTGCGCATTGAGATTTTTTGCCAGGCCTTGAAACGCTGAAGCGGTTTCCTGCAACCGGGCGACTGCCGAGCGCAAATCCGATGAATTGACGAAATCCCCAACGGATTGTGCGGCTGAGGAGATATGATCTGTGAGATGATTCGTTTGAAGTTCGTCAATCTGCCCGCTAGCCGCGGCCAGAACACCGTTTACCTGTTCCATGAGGCCGGGAAAATCAATTTTGCGAAGATTGGACAAAATTCCTGAAACATTGTCCATCAACTGATCCATGGTGGAGGGAAGCGCCGGGACCACCGGATGGGACGATGGGGGAAGGTTCGCCAATTGAATCGGCTTTCCTGATGCATTGAATCCAAGCTCGACATAGGCGTTTCCTACCAGGCCGGCCGTCTGCACCTGGGCCACCAGCCCCTCAGAAATCAGTTTTTGCAGGCCCTTCGCATTTGTCAGGTCAATTCGATTTCCCTGAATATCGGTCAGGAGGTCTTTATTAATCTCACACGTTACGCGCACAAACGATTTTCGTATCGCAGGATCATAAAAAACGGCGATCTGGTCGATTTGCCCAATACGAACGCCGTCCAGGCTGACCGCGCTGCCTTCCTCCAGCGCTCCCGCCGAGTTCGGAAGATAAAAGACAAAGTGGCCGGTCTGATGAATGAAAGACGAGCCAAGTCCGAGCAATATCAGAATGGCAATGGCCACGCCGCCAACCACAAAGGCGCCAAGCAACATGGGTTTGAATCGAATTTTCATTGAGACATTATGATTTTAGACCTTCCCTTTGTAGTGCGCGCCTGGGATCCAGCCGGCAAGCGGAGGCCGCAGAAATTCACGGGCCTGCGGGGGGCCGGTGTCCGCAGCCAGTTCTTCCGGAGTGCCTTCAGCCAAAATACCTCGTGCTTTGGCATCCAGGAGAATCATCCGATCGGCAATATGGAAGATGCTCGGCAACGAATGGGAGACGATGACCATCGTGGCCCCGGCGATTTCGCGAACTTTAAGAATTAGTTCGTCAATCTGGGCGGCGGTGATGGGATCCAGCCCTGCCGTTGGTTCGTCAAAAAAGAGAATGGCAGGATCCAGCGCCAGCGCGCGGGCCAGTGCCGCGCGTTTTTGCATGCCGCCGCTGAGCTCGACTGGAGAGCGATCCTGTTGGCCTGCCAGACCCACCTGCGCCAGCTTCAACGCCACAATTTCCGCGCGAATCTCTGCCGGCAACCGGGTATGGAGCAGCAACGGCAGGGCGATATTTTCCGACAATGACATGTCCGTCCACAGCGCGCTGTTTTGAAACAACATCCCAAAGGATTTGACCAACTCCTGGCGTTCCTCCGAGTCAGCGCCGGTAAAATTCCGTCCAAAATACGTGATCTGTCCCCGGGATGGATGCTCAAGGCCGACCATGTTTTTCAAAAGCGTTGTCTTTCCGCAGCCGCTTCGTCCCGCGATGCAGAAGATTTCGCCATGTTTGACGGCAAAAGTGACTCCCTGCAGGATCATTTCATCGCCATATCGGCATTCCAAATCCCGCACCCCAATGATTTCGTTGGCATTATCGTTCATCGGCTTAATAACCAAGATGGTTAAGGATTGGCGAAAACAACGCGTCGGTCGCCAGAATGGAAGCGATGCCCGTCACAACCGCCGCGGTGACCGCGCGCCCCAGCCCGGCGGAACTGGGCTCGCTTTGCAGGCCACGCAAGGTCCCCGCCAGGCCAATCAAGACGGCAAAGAAAAAACTTTTAACCAGTCCGACTACAACGTCTGTAAGAGAAACTGAATTTTGAATTTCGACCAGGAACCCGGTGACGGGAACATCCAGTTTGTACACTGAGATAATCAGCGGGCCAAGAATCCCGCACAAATCCGAGTATAGCGTGACTACTGGCATCATCAGCAACAATGCCGCCATGCGTGGCAATACCAGAAAACTCACGGGAGACACACCGATCATTTCAAGCGCGGCGATTTCGTTCTCCAGTTTCATGTTGGCGATATTTGCCGCAAAGGCCGCGCCCGTGCGGCCCGCCAGCAGGATCGCCGCAATCAACGGGCCGATCTCCCGAACTATGGAAGTTCCCGTGGCTCCTATCATGTAAAACTGGAGACCGAACCGCCGCAATTGAATGGAGGTTTCATAAGCGAATGTCAGGCCAACCAGGAAGCTTAACATGCCGATGATAGGGAAAGCCTTCGGGCCGGCCTCCACCATCTCGGAAAAAAAGGCTTTGTAATGAAATTGGCGGCGCGCTGTTGCTATGTGCATGACGCCAAGGATGCACTCGCCAATAAATTGAACCGGGTCCTTGCACGCGGAAACCACACGGCCGACGAATCGGGCCAATGGGTGCGACGGCGGTTTCCGGGGTTCTATGGCCAATCCCTCTTTCTCCCTTGCTGCAATCAAATCGAGCAATCGTTTCAATTTATCCGGCAGCGCGGCAATATTCAGATTGATCGCGTGCCTGGCGCACAACGTCTGCACGCGCAGCAGGAACAATGGCAAAGAACTGTCCCACTCAACCAGGTCCATTGGAATCACCCGAATTTCGGATTTGCTTATTTCTGCCGGTACAACTTCTTCCGCAAGAGGGAACGGCTGCGTCAAGTGCCACGTTCCGCCGATAGACAACGCAGCTCCGTCGGCGGACTCTTCGAATTCCGCCTTTGCTTTCGAATTTGTCTTTTTCGCCATTTTAAAATCCAACGTTGACCGGCCCGCAAACGCCGGGACTGAGACGTTTTTGACCCTCCTTTAACGTGAAAAAATGCCGCAGTAATATAACTGCAGCCGGAAAATTCGCCATTAGACCTTTGAAAATACCGAGGCCCTTATTCGGAGGCGGCCACTGAACAGGATCCTGGTAGGGCGGAAGTGCCCTTCCGCCAGGCGAGCACCACCGGTGCTTGCGTTTCAAAACATTCGACGTTCAGTGTTCGGCGTTCGACGTTCAGCGTTCGATGTTTTAGAGAATTGAAGAAAGGTATATCTGTGCCTTACAGCTTCGAAAAGAACCGCTGGGCCGCTTCAAACACGATGCTCACGGCATCCGCAGTCGAAATGCGGTCCGTATTTACGGCCAGATCATAGCGCAATTCGTCATCCGGGCGGGCATGAAAATATGCTTTGAGAAATCTTTCCCGCTTGCGATCTTCCCTTTTGACAAGCCTGGCCGCGTCTTCGTGCGTTAAATTCCGGTCGCGTTGCACACGCTCAATCCGTGTGCGCAATGAACTGGTTAAGCGAACGTGAAAGACGTTCGGGAATTCCGCGGTCACAATCGTGGCGCCGTGCCCCACCAAAATGACATGGCCCGACACAGCGAGGTTCATGGCCGTTTCAATCAGGTGTGGCATCAACTCCCAGGAAGGCGGTCGGAGCCTGAACAAATCATCCATCGCTTCATCAATAAAGAAGCGCTTTTCCTCGGTAATGGTCGCAGCCACCTTTTTCGGCCAGTGTTGCTCGCGCAGCGCCCTCTCGATGAGTTGGTGATCATAAACCTCCCACGTTTTGCCGCCCGAATCTTCCGTGTCCTGCAACATCTTCGCCAGTCCGTTTGCGATTTCCAGCGCGCCTGACCCGATTTCACGCGAAATGGTGATGGCCGGTTTTGCCAGACGTGATCGGACCGGGATGCCGCGTTCCTGCCGCCGACGTTCGCTGACAACATACGCGCCGGATTTTTCCATGAGAGTTTCAATATTCATAAGCGAAGCCACGCTCAAAGGCCTGATTAATACTCTATCATGCCGCGATTATTGTCAAATCACGCATCCCGCAGGGCAGCTCCTGCTCTGCCATGATAATAATCCATTTGGTAGGGCAGAGCTGCCGCTCTGCCTCGTTTTATGCCCGGGCCTTTTCCTCCAAAAATTTCTTCAGCATTTTGCCTCCTTTCATCCCTGTCACTAAAAGGTGCGCCAGTCCAGCGTGGCCACCCGTACGATTGAAGAGACGTTCCTGTGCGTCCATTTATAGAAAATTTCCGTTCCCGATCACGCAGCTTTTATTCTCGCAGATTTGCGCTGACCATCCAAACAAGCGATAATAAATTCCACGCCGGCCGTTATGAAAATCTGTCATCTCTATATTTCCCCCGGCCATAATTATTTCGGCCACAATGGACAGCCTCCCGGCGAGCATCCAATTATTGAAGTCAGGGAAATTGAGTGCGTTGCCGGATGCGGTGTCAGAGGGGATCGTTTTTTTAACTTCAAGGAAAACTACAAAGGCCAGATCACGTTTTTTTCACGGGAAGTATTTGACTCGATGTGCGCCGCGCTGAAACTTTGCGAAAAGTCGCCGGGCGCGGCGCGGCGCAACGTCGTGATCGAAGGCGTGGACCTGAATTCGCTCATTGGCGCCGAATTTGAACTTCAGGGAGTAAAATTTCGCGGCATGGCGCACTGCAAACCCTGTTACTGGATGGACCACGCGTTCGCGTCGGGCGCCGAACAATTCCTGCAAAATTGCGGTGGCTTGCGGGCGCAAATTCTGACCGGTGGCAAGTTATGTGTTGAAAGATGAAAACGCTTACCGCGGTGCTGTTTGCCGGTGGCGAATCCCGCCGCATGGGCACGGATAAGGCAACGTTGACGTTGGACGGTGAGCCGCTTTGGTCCCGGCAAATTCGGATTCTCCGCGAGTTGCATCCGGGAAAGGTCATGGTTTCAGCCCGGAACAAGCCCGGCTGGTGTCCGGACGAAATGGATGTCGCTTTGGACGAACCCCCATCACGCGGCCCATTAAGCGGCCTGGTCGCGGCCCTTGAGAAAATTCAAACCACACATCTGCTTGCGCTGGCGATTGACCTGCCGCGAATGACTTCCGAACATTTGAGAAAACTCTGGGCGCTGGCAGAACCGGGAATCGGTATTGTTCCGCAAAACGATGGGCTAATGGAACCCCTCTGCGCGATTTATCCCGCAGAAGCCATGAACACGGCGCGTGAGGCGTTATCCTGGGAGGACGTTTCCTTGCGCAGTTTAGTCAGGACCCTGGCCGCTCAAAAGCGGATCCGTTTCTATTCGGTTCCAGAATTCGAAAGCCTGCTGTATCAAAACATCAACACCCCGGAAGAATGGAAGCACGCGTAGTGATTTTTTAACTTCGAACATCGAACGCCGAATTTCCGGCATCGACGGTATTCAGTGGTTGGTCTTCTACATTCGATGTTGGGCGTTCGATGTTCGATGTTCGATGTTCGATGTTGGAATTTTATTTCTTCTCGTCTTCCACCGCCGCCTCTCTCACGTCCTGCCCTCCGTAGCCTTAGCGAAGGAGGGTCTTACGCTCTCACGCTCTCATCCTCCACCGCGTCGCGAATCATCTTTTTAAACTTCTCAATGCCCTCGTCAAAGGCTGCAGAGATGGGTAGAACCGGGACTTTTTTAATTTTCTTTTTGAATTCTTTCAGATTTTTTTCCGCCACAGCCTCGTCCATTTTATTGGCAACCACCAGACGCGGTTTTTCCAGCAACTCCGGATCATAAAGTTCCAGTTCCCGCAGCAAATTTTTGTAGTCATCCCATGGCGCCCGTGCGTCTGTGCCGGCCATGTCCAGCAGCAGCACAAGAATTTTGCATCTTTGAATATGGCGTAAAAATTCATGCCCAAGCCCGACATTCATGTGCGCTCCTTCAATCAGGCCCGGAACGTCGCAAACCGTGAGGCGTTTCCAATCCTCGTATTCCACAATGCCAATTTGCGGATGCAGCGTCGTGAACGGATAAGGCGCGACTTTGGGCCGCGCTTTGGATATGGCCGTGAGCAACGTGGATTTGCCCGCATTCGGATATCCTATCAGGCCCACTTCGGCCATGATTCGAAGTTCAAAAAGATAATCTCCCTGGTCGCCGGGTTCGCCCGGTTGCGCGAAGCGCGGAGTTTGCCGCGCGGCAGTGGCAAAGTTGCGGTTGCCCAGCCCGCCACGCCCGCCCTTGCACAGCACGAATTGCTGCCCGTGTTGCGTCAGGTCGGCCACCAGTTCGCCTTTGTCGGAATCGTCGTCGGACGTTTCTTCGGCATTTTCCCGGCTCAAATCAATCTCTTGCGCAATTACACCGCTCGCGCTCCGAATCAACGGCCGCTTACTCCCGGCTGTTTTAAGAACCTTGGATTCCTTTTCGCCATCGTCCTCGTCCTCGCTCGGCTCGCTCGACACGCCCGCGCCCGGCAACTTCCAAACCAGCGTTCCGCATGGCACCTTGATAGTTAAATCTTTGCCCGCATGACCATCCATTCCCTTCCCCATGCCGGCCTCTCCATCCTGCGCGATGAGGCGCGGCTGGTAATACTGTGCGATGAGATTATTCAGGTCGTGGTCGGCCTGCAAAATCACACTCCCGCCGCGTCCGCCATTGCCCCCGCTCGGTCCGCCCTTCGCGACGTACGCCTCGCGATGAAACGCAATGCAGCCCTTCCCGCCGTGCCCCGCCCGGGCATAAATTTTTATTTCATCAATGAACATTTATTCCCTAAAAATCTTAATCGTAAACCGTAAACAAAGCTTCCGTTCGGCCACGGGGCTCGGACACCAAGACATCCCACAGCGGGCCGCTCGAACACCTGTTGAATCCTGTAAGGATTCAAATCACTCAGCCCAGGGTTGCCGAATCTGCGAGGCTACCCTGGGTAAAAATGCCACGTAGTGCCCGCAACCCTGAAAGGGTTGAATCAAGCCAGACCAAAAATACCTTTATGCGGAAAATTGCGCAAATCCTGTTCAAAATCGTTGACGATAACGCAGTGCGAACCCTGGAATATCGGCAAAACAAAAAAGGCGAGGCCATGGCCTCGCCGTAAATTGCAATGGCAATGACTTCAATTCACCGCCGCCCCGTCGGCCACAATATTGACCCGGCTTCCGTTCTTATCGAACAGCACCTTGCCGTCCTTGAGCGCGAACAGCGTCCAATCGCTGCCGATGCCGACGTTTTTGCCGGCCACAAATTTGCTGCCGCGCTGGCGGACGATAATGCTTCCGGCGGTCACAAATTCGCCGCCGAATGCCTTCACGCCCAGCCGTTTGCTGACGCTGTCGCGTCCGTTGCGGACGCTGCCTTGACCTTTTTTATGTGCCATAAATTCTCTTTCCGCGGGAGGAACCCGTCGTTTAAGCTTTGATTTCTTTGATTTTGACGACCGTCAGTTCCTGCCGATGGCCGATGGTCTTGTGATAACCCTTGCGGCGTTTCATCTTGAACGTGAGCTTTTTCTCTCCGCGCTTGTGTTCCACCACGTCGGCAATAACGCTGGCGCCCGCCACCGTGGGCCCGCCCACGACGACTTTGTCCCCGCCCACCATGAGCACCCGGTCAAAAGTGAATGGCTTGCCCGCCTCGGCATCGAGGCGCTCGATTTCCAGCGTGTCGCCCGCGGCGACGCGATATTGTTTGCTGCCTGTTTCTAAGACTGCGTACATAAATTTCCCGCAAAGGGTTGAACATTAAACCAGTTTTTCGCCTCCTGTCAACGTCCGATTTTCAAAAAAATGGCCATTCGGTGTCCATCTGTTTGGTGTCCACCCTTTAGGGTGCAGTGTAGGGATGCTGCCACCACAGTGGTGGAACACGGCGCGCTGCGCCGTGTTGCGCCGCGTGCAGCGGCGCAACCGAGTGTAGTAGGACGCTCGACCCGTTGATGTCCCTTTTGGGTGCTCGTTTGGGCATTGGGATCCGGCATTCGATGTTCAGCGTTCAATGTTCGATGTTCGATGTTTGTGTTTTGCTTCCCAGCCCTCAAACCTCCACCGTCCCCACCGGAAGTTCCAATCGGCCAATGGGCTCATTGTAGTAGCACAACCACCCCGATTTGGTTCCTGGTTTGACCTCGAATATAATTTTCAATCGTTGTTCGCCGGGATATTTGCACTCGTCATCAGCGCCAAAGGCGGTGCCATCCCATACTTCAACCGTGTGGGTGGCCCCAACCGACTTTTCTCCCAGGTCCGTCACACTGTTGATTTTTTCCGAAGTCAATATCAACTCGCCCGGCTCCCAAAACCGGTTAGCGGAGTCGGCTTTCGGTGTGATCGTTACATCCAATTCCACATAATCCCTTGGCTCCCCGGTTTCATGCGATAGCGCGCTTTTTTCGTCCTCCTTCTTTTCCTCGCCTGCCGCGCCAGAGCTGAGCGAAGGCGGGCTGTCCTTCTCATCCTCCTCCTCATCGCCATCCTCATCCACCTCTTCTTCCGCTTCCGCCGGCTTCGGAACTGCCTTAATCGAATGAACATTCATCGCAGCGCCGCGCAACGCGCGCGCCTTCATTCCGAACAATGACAACGCGAACTTTCTGACCAGGTTTTTGATGAGCCATTTCGCAACCCAAACCAGGGCGGCCACCACAAACGGAAACGCAATCAATCCGTTCACCCCAAAAAAGTGGTACAACGCAATGGCCAATACCCCGACGGCGACGAACATCCCAACAATGAAAATCAGAATTAGTCGAAGCATATATCATTATGGATTATTACCAAACATTTCACCGCGCCCCAACGACGTCAAGGCAAATGCCGCCCGCGTAGCGCAGGTTTCCAAACCTGCTGTATCGCGGGTTTCCAAACCCGCTGGTCGTAGGAAGTTATACGCCGCCGGATTCCAAACCGGTGCGATTTCGGCGTCGCTCGTTTTCATTCCGTCGGGACAACGCCGCACGATCAGCCGATTTAGAAATCGGCGATACAGCAGGTTTGGAAACCTGCGCTACTCCCGAAGATTTTCCATGAAAATTCCCAAACCCGCATTATGCCGTAGCGCAGGTTTCCAAACCTGCCGTATCGCGGGTTTCCAAACCCGCCGGTCGTACGACGTCATGCGCCGCCGAATTTCAAACAGATGCGTTTAGCGTCACTAGTTTTTCAGTCCCTCGGGACAACCCCGCACGGTCAGCCATTAATCCATTAATCCACCCCCCAAACTTTTTCCATGAAAATTCCCAAACCCGCATTATGTTAAGGTCACGGAGGTTGGATGACAGACCAGGAAACGGAAAACGAAAACACATTTCCTCAACGGAACAGCCGCGTCGCCATCGAAAACGTCATACCCGAAATTGACGAAGGCCATTACGCGCTCAAACGCACCGTCGGCGAAACGGTAACCGTGGAAGCAGACATCTTTGCCGACGGCCATGACGTCCTCACAGCCGTCCTTAAGTTTCGCCCCCAAAACACGAGCGACTGGCAGGAAACCCCAATGTCATTCCTCGTCAACGACCGCTGGAGCGGCGAATTCTCCGTTACCGAAACCGGAACCTGGCTTTATACCATCGAAGCATGGGTGGACCATTTCCAATCCTGGCGGCGCGACCTGAAAAAAAGGCTCGACGCCAAACAGGACGTTTCCGTGGACCTCCTCGTCGGCGCGGAAATGGTCCAGGCCGCCGCCGCGCGGGCAACCGGCGCCGACGCAACGCAACTGCTTAATTGGGCGACTGATCTGCGCGGCGAAAAAAAGGCCGCCATCGAACGCGCCCTCGACCTCCAAATGGCCGGCTTGATGGCGCGCTATCCCGACCGCCGTCTTTCCACGATTTATCAAAGGGAACTTCGCGTCACCGTGGACCCACCCCTGGCGCGCTTCAGCGCATGGTACGAACTCTTTCCCCGCTCGCTCGGTGCCGGCGGCCGGCACGGCACATTCAAAGATTGCGAAGCCGCCCTGCCGCGCATCGCCGAAATGGGTTTCGATATTCTTTATCTCCCGCCGATTCATCCCATCGGCAAATCGTTCCGGAAAGGAAAAAACAATAATCCCAAATGCCGGCCCGGCGAACCCGGCAGCCCATGGGCCATCGGCTCCAGCGAAGGCGGCCATAAATCCATCCATCCCGAACTCGGCGCCCTGGACGATTTCCGCCGGCTCGTGGAAAAAGCGCGGGAACATAAAATTGAAATGGCGCTCGACATAGCCTTCCAATGCGCGCCGGACCATCCCTGGATCAAGGAACATCCCGAATGGTTCCTGAAGCGCCCCGACGGCTCCATCCAATACGCCGAAAATCCCCCCAAGAAATACGAGGACATCGTGCCGTTCAATTTCGAGTGCGAAGACTGGCGCGGCCTCTGGCGTGAACTCAAAAGCGTGTTCGAATTTTGGATGGAGCAGGGCGTCAACGTTTTTCGCGTGGACAATCCGCACACAAAACCATTCGCATTCTGGGAATGGTGCATCGCCGGATTAAAACAAAAAAATCCGGACCTGATTTTTTTGTCCGAGGCCTTTACGCGTCCCAAAGTCATGTACGAACTGGCCAAGCTGGGTTTCACGCAGAGCTACAACTATTTTCCCTGGCGCAACGGCAAGCACGAATTGACCGAATACTTCACCGAAATCACCCGGCCACCCGTCTCGGATTTCCTCCGATACAATCTCTGGCCGAACACACCCGACATCCTCACCGAATTTTTGCAAAGCGGCGGACGCGAAGCCTTCATGATTCGCCTCGTCCTGGCCGCCACGCTCGGCGCCAGCTACGGCATCTACGGCCCCGCCTTTGAACTGTGCGAAAACGCGCCGCGCGAGCCGGACAGCGAGGAATATCTCAATTCCGAAAAATACGAAATCCGTCGCTGGGACCTAAGCGCCCCGGAAAATCTCAGCGGCCTCATCGCCCGCCTGAACCGAATCCGCCGCGAAAATCCCGCCCTGCAATCCGACCGCACCCTGCGATTTCACCACGTCGACAATGACCAGATCCTCGCCTATTCAAAAATGACCCCCGACAAATCCGACATCATTTTGGTCGTCGTCAATTTGAATCCCTGCTACACGCACAGCGGCTGGCTCGATCTCCCGCTCGAAGATTTCGATATCGACCCCCGCCGCACGTTCCAAATGCACGATTTGCTCACCGACACCCGTTTCTTCTGGCACGGTCAAAGAAACTACGTCGAACTCAACCCTCACCGCCTCCCGGCTCATGTCCTTCGCCTGCGCCGTTATATCCGCACCGAACACGATTTTGATTATTTTCTGTAAGGGGGCCAAAGGGAATCGTCCTCGTCCTCGTCCTCGAAATCCCCTACACGGGCCAACGGGAATCGCCTGCCCGGCGTAGCTCTGGCGAAGATGAGTCATCCGCATCCTCAAAATTGTCGAATCCGCGTCGTCTTGTCGCGCCGAAGCCGGGCGAAGGCGGAATCCTCCACAGTTCTCATCCTGAATATTTACATTGGATGACCCGCTAACCATTACTCTAAAAATTTACTTAACTATTTTCTGTGGCGATGGTTGAGCGCCGTCGGGCCGTTGGAACGGATCAAATCGTTCCAACATATCAGCCACGGATTTCCAATCCGAAGCGGATTGCTCCACGAACGCGCGGACCGGAGAGAGTGCCTCGCCCCACGCATGAGAAAGAGGGGCAATGAAAGCGTCTTGAGCGGATGCCGGTTCAGCCAGGCGTTGCTGTACCGCCAGCGCGCACCCGAAGCCTTGAATGGATTGGAGCAACGCTAACCGCGCCTCTTCAGCAAAGCCTCCTTTGCCAAGCAAACAGGCCATTTTTAGCTTTTTGACTGCCTGTTCACGATGAGATCTGACCCGGGCTTGTTCTTCAGCAGAGAGCGGATTGGGGAGTGAAACCGTGTCTGAGGGAAAGAGCAGCCGCGTGGCGCGTGTGGCCTTGCTGATGAGTCCTGCGGCAATAAGGCGCTGGACAGTTTCGTCGGTAGTGCGATCAATGACTTCCAGTTGAACCGGAGCCAAAGGATCAGTTTTGCCGCGGCCAAATAACGCGCCATGCAGGGATTTCATTTTCTCCACCCACTGGGCGGCGTCGCGCTCGACTACAACGACGAGCACCGAATGGGCTCCTGTTTGAGGATAGCGTTCTTCGCACCGAACTAGAGCGCCATTGACTTGCTCGGCGGCCAGTCTGGCGAATTCCACGGCAGGATCACTGCTTCTCATCTGTCCTGCCGGGCCAGGAAGGTTCTCTTTGGGTTTTGCCGGGGTGACGATTTGCTTCAGCCGGTCGAGGAACGCCTGCCGCCCGCTGCGGAGCTTGATGGCCTTCACTTCGCCCGGCCGGTCCAAAACGCTTTCGGCCACTGTTTGCTTCATGGCCAGGGTTTCGAGCATGCGATGTTCTATGGTATCTTCGGAAATCAAATTGAAGACTGTCACCGGCTTTGTCTGGTGCTTGCGCCACGCCCGCGCGATGCGTTGCTCCAGTTTTGCGGGATTCCACGGCAGGTCGCAATTGATGACCACGCTGGCGTTCTGCAGATTTAGTCCGGTCGCGCCGGCGTCGGTGCTCAGGAAAACTCTGCAATCGGGATCATTTTTGAAAGCGTTAATCTCAGCGCGGCGCCGCTGCTGCGGAACGCTGCCGGTATGCCAGGCGCAGCCGATGTCATGTTCATTGCAATGCTCGCGGACTAGTTGCAGCATCCGCTCCCATTCGGAAAAAACAATGACCTTGGAATCGTTCGCGCAACTCTCCTCGATGAGCTTTTCCAATTCGCCCATTTTGGGGCAGGCGCGGTCATCGGGATCGAGAATAAAATTGGTGTCGCATATCATGCGCATCATCGCCAGTTCGCGCTGGAGTTTGTCAGATTCCTGCTGGGTCAACGGACGCCGCGCCGCGATGTTCGCAAGCTTCATCACTTCCTGCTCATGCGCGGCGTAATTTTGGCGCTGGCAATCGCTCAACGGGACAAAGCGATTATGGTCGGTCCGTTCCGGCAATTCGGTTTCGACGTCTGCTTTGCGGCGTCGCAGCATGAACGGTTTGATACGCTGATGAAGCACGTCCAGATTGCGGCAGCCCACCGGCCTGCCTTTCTCATCCAATTCGTAGAAATCACGGTTGAAACGAAAAAGCGGTCCCAGCACGGATGGGTTGAGGAAATCCATCAGTGAGTGCAGTTCGTCAATTCGGTTTTCGATCGGCGTGCCTGTAAGCACGAAGGCATAACGGCTGCGCAGCCGCTTGACCGCCTGCGCGGTTTTCGTGCTCCAGTTCTTGATTCGCTGGGCCTCGTCAAGAACCACGATGTCCGGCGCCATGCGCGCGTTCACATCCAGCGCGTCGGCAACCATCTGTTCATAGTTGACGATTGTGAAAAACGCGGCGTTTGGGCCGCCGTCATAAACCTGCAGGCGCCGCGCTTTGCTTCCGAAAACCAGTTTCCAATCCAGCGTCGTGAATTTGCGGATTTGATCTTCCCACTCGGTCTTGAGCGACGCCGGGGTAACGACCAGGACGCGTCGCGCCTTTTTTAACCGGTGGAGCAATGCGCAGGCGCTGATGGCCTGGATGGTTTTGCCCAATCCCATTTCGTCCGCCAACAGGGCCCGTTCCGTAAACGCCAGGTGCAACATGCCTTCACGCTGATAAGGAAAGAGCGGAACGGTCGTTTCGTGAGGAGGCCATTCGCCGCTTTGGACCTTCAATTCATATTCATGGCGTAGCTCGCGGCGTTCGGCGATGCGCCGGCGGTTTTCCAGCCACGGCTCGATTTCCTGCGAAAGCCGGATTTGCGGCAGGCTGTCATTCCGGAGTTGGCGCAATTCTTCAATCGCCGCTTCAACGGGGACGCCGGACAGGCATCCATCACCGTCGAACCAGTTAGCGACCGTCGTCGGCAGCCTTGCCCGGCCGTTCGTCACCCGCAGCATGTCAGCCGCGGTGTCCACAGTCACTTCGATTCGGTTGGTGCCGGCGGAGCGCGCCTCCCGGAATTTCTTCGCGTGCCGCGCCTGCAAATAAAGAAGCACCGCCTCAACGTGCTTGCAAAAACCAAGACCGTTGATTCGAAAATCCACGCAGTCACAAATCGACTCACGCAATTCCAGGCCCCGCACTTCGACTGAATAGGACATTCCGGTGGCGGACTTGACGCAAAAATTGGAAAAGATGGGATGTTCCGGCGCTATGTTTGAAATGACAAATGATTCGTCACGGGCGCGTTGACGGCGCCTTGCGATTTCATCCGCGTCGGTCGTGCGCCAGTCCTGGGCCGGCGGCAGCTTAAAAACGGGTTTCGATTTCGCTCTCATGCCGACAGCATGGCAAACTGTGCGAGGCAGTCAATCCGGGTATTGTTTTGTTCACGCTCCAAATGCACGATCTGCTCACCGACACCCGCTTCTTCTGGCACGGCTATACAAACTACATCGAACTCAACCCCCACCGCCTCCCGGCCCATGTCCTCCGCCTGCGCCGTTATATCCGCACCGAACACGATTTCGATTATTTTCTGTAAAGGGGGCCAAAGGGAATCGTCCTCGTCCTCGTCCTCGCAATCCCCTACACGGGCCAACGGGAATCGCCTGCCCGGCGTAGCTCTGGCGAAGACGGGTCATCCTCAACTTTAGATGGGATGCCAATCATCGGCAATTTCGATAGATTCGAAACTGCCGGCAACGCCGCAAACTGAAAGCCCTGAACAGGGCGGCCGATAATAGCCCAGGGCAAGCGCGAATCCGAGAGCGCGCCGCCCTGGGTTCGATAAGCCAGAAATCCAAAACTCGATCCCGAAGGGCTCGCGAGCGCCCGAGCGCGAACGCATCTCAATTTAGATTTTCCGCCTTTGCGATTCGACTCTTGGGCCTGGAAGCTTTCGTGCCCTCCATAGCCTCAGCGACGGCGGGGGCGAAGGAGGGTCTCAAAGCCATCAATCCCGAGCGCTCGGGACAACGTTGATCTTCAACGATTTAACAACTCATCAAAAATAGTTACAAAGTCGCAACAGGGTAGCAACATTGGTAATGCTTGTGGATTTGGGGTCAAATGAGTAAAACATCAGTATCGTCTGAAACCCCTTGTATTTAATCCACTCAAAGGGTTGGGGGTAAGGCAGACGTCAGGCAGATAACTTTTATGAAATTTCCCGATCTTGCACATTTGCGGCAACTCCAAAAAGAGCTTTGGAAATGGCCAAAAAGCCGGGCGGCTCTGATGGTTGGCGCCGGATTTAGCCTAAATGCCACACCACATGCCGGTGTCACAGCTAAATTCCCAACTTGGCGCGAGCTAAGCCGGGCGATGTTTGATGAAATGCATCCGGCCGCTCCGACTGAGACGCCAGCGGACGAAAAGACACGCGAAGAACGATTTAACAGGGCTAGCCCACTCCGGATTGCAAGCGAATACGAGGCTGCCCTTGGCAGGGAAAAATTGAATAGGTTAATTCGTGAGCAAAATCCAGATTCAGATTTTCAGCCAGGTCCGCTTCACCATCTGCTATTGGAATTACCGTGGGCCGACGTTTTCACGACAAATTATGACACCCTCCTTGAGCGAGCGGACGTGCCTGGACGGAACTATCAAGCAGTACTCAAAGCAGATGAGCTTCCCGCCTCATTTGCCCCCCGGATAGTTAAGCTGCACGGCTCATTTCCATCACAAACGCCATTCATCATTTCTGAGGAAGACTACCGCACATATCCCCGCCGCTTTGCCCCGTTTGTCAATACGGTGCAACAGGCTCTTCTAGAGAACTCATTTGTGTTAATCGGATTTTCGGGCGATGATCCGAATTTCCTGGAGTGGACTGGTTGGATTCGAGATGAACTCGGGGGATATCATGCCCCAATCTATTTAGTTGGTCCGCTGTCTCTTGGAATTGCAGATAGGCAGCTTCTGGAAAATCGAGGTGTAACGCCTATCGACTTGGCGCCTCTCTTTTTAGGGGTCCCAAGCGACCAAGTTCATCAAAATGCCATTGAATGGTTCTTGAAATGTTTGGCAGCCGCCAGACCACCGCGACCGGATCAGTGGCCGCGATTCGCGGTAAGCCAAGCGACTGATCCCGCAGAACTTCCTCCGATTATTGGGGCTTTTGAGAGAGCCCCCGAAGACGTTTCATTTGCTCCTAACCTTCAATCCCCGCTCACTAATGAAACTGTTCTCAAGGCGGTCTCACGATGGCAGTTTGAGCGTATCCGTGTTACTAACCCCGTATGGCAATGGTTGAAGGGGCGGTTAAACTGCGGGAATGTCAGGATGTTTTTTGGCGGGCCGCTTTCCAGGCTGTG
>Ga0335075_10000688_pt1 | contig 57810 bp, 48 predicted proteins | sample Lox_Sample_24_FD_206723 | JGI IMG/M metagenome (GOLD analysis project Ga0335075, IMG submission 206723) | Soil microbial communities from Loxahatchee National Wildlife Refuge, Florida, United States - Lox_Sample_2.4 | ecosystem: Environmental > Terrestrial > Soil > Wetlands | place: USA...
ATGCCAGCACGCCCGACCCGATCTGGACGCAAACAGTTCCCGAATCCGAGCGCGTTTCTCGCGCCAGCATGATCGCGACCGCCAACAAATATTTTGCCAGCCTTGAAAACGACAGTGGCAAGGGCGACTACTCGTTCTTCGCCGACGATTGCAATCGCGTGGAAAACGGCATGCAGACCACCAATAATCCCACGCTATCTCCGAAAGCCGCTTTCAACGCCTTCGCGCTCGGCTGCAAAGCGCAATTTGCCAGCGGCTACTACGCCGTGGTCACGCGCATTTGGGAACGCCGCTTTCCCATCGTCGATCAGGAACGCGGAGTGGTGTGGGCTAATGTCGTGTTCGATCAAAACGGCACCGTTCAGACGATCCATCTCACCAACGGCCAAACCGTCTCCATGGGTACCATTTTTAACCGCCCGTCGAGCCTGGAAGTGACTGAAGGGTTCAAAGTCCGCGGCGGGCAGATTCACCGCATCATCATGGTCGGGTCCGGCTTGACGTATCATTTGCATTCGCCGTGGGGCGGAATCAGCGACAAATAGCTTTGTAGAAGGGGATGCATCGCATATGAATCGATTCTTTCGTCCCACCGCGCTTATCGCGGGCGGGTTGTTGTGCAGCTTGTTCTTCGGAACGGCCCTTCGTGCGCAGGGACCTACGGCCACGGCCGGGACGGAATCGGGCATCGCCGTCTTCCAGCAGCATTGCATGGTCTGCCACGGCAATCCCAACGTGCCGCAGGCCCCGCAGCCGTCCGTGATCCGCCAAATGTCCGCGGAGCGCATCTATGACGCGCTCACCACCGGGCCAATGAAAGCGCAGGGCGCTACGCTCACCGAAGACCAGCGCAAAATGCTGGCCACCTTCTTGAGCGGACGTCCGCTGGGGGCGCTTCAGCAAGGATCGGCCAAGAACATGCCCAACCAGTGCGCGTCGAATCCGCCGCTCGCGCCGCCCGATTCCGAACCTGCCTGGAACGGCTGGGGCGTCACTGTCGCCAACACGCGCTTCGAGCCTGCCGATGCCGCGGGACTCACGCCGGAGCAAGTTCCGCAGCTGAAGGTGAAATGGGCATTCGGTTTTCCGGACGGGCTCTCCGCTTACGGCCAGCCCACAGTCGTGTCCGGACGCGTTCTTGTCGGCACGGACACCGGATACGTTTACTCGCTCAACGCGCAAACCGGCTGCGTCTACTGGTCGTATCAAGCCGAAGGATACGTCCGCACCGCGATCACCGTGCGCGCCGTGAAAGGCTTGGGCGATACGAAATACGCGGCCTACTTCGGCGATGGTCATGCCTACGCGTACGCCGTGGATGCTCGCACCGGAAAGCAGCTGTGGAAGACCAAAGTGGAAGATAACTTCATCTCCCGCGTCACAGGGGCGCCCACGGTGTACGACGGCGTCGATTACGTCCCGCTTTCTTCCTCTGAGGAGTATTCCGCGTCGTCGCTCGACTATCCTTGTTGCACCGCGCGCGGCAGCATCGTGGCGCTGAATGCCAACACCGGTAAAATCATCTGGAAAACGTACGTGGTGGGCACTCCCAAGCCCACGCGCAAAAATTCCGCCGGTGTGCAGCTCTATGCTCCTTCCGGCGGCTCGGTGTGGAATTCGCCGACGCTCGATTTGAAGCGTCACGCCATCTACTTCGGCACGGGCGATGGACAGAGCAATCCGGTGCCGCCGACCACCGACGCGATCATGGCGTTGAGCATGAAAACCGGAAAGGTGCTTTGGTATTACCAAACTGTGGCGAATGACGCGTTTATGGGCGGATGCAACGGCGCGACGCGCACCGATAATTGCCCGCCGATCAATGGTCCCGATCAGGACATCGGCAACTCCCCCATTCTCCGTACCCTCTCTAACGGAAAACGAGTGCTTGTGTTCGGCACAAAAAACGGCCGCATCTTCGCGCTCGATCCGGATCACAAAGGCAAAAAGCTATGGGAAATTAAAGTTACGCCTCCGATCAAGGGGCAGAATCCCTTCTACGCCAATCTCAACGGCGTCGTGTGGGGCGGCGCGGCAGACGATCAAAAGGTCTATTACGGGCTGCAGGCCGGAGGCGTGGTCGCTGTCGATTTATCCACCGGAAAGGTCGCTTGGTACAACAATTTCAATCCGCCCGGAAAGCGCATTTCCAACTCGGCGGCAGCCTCGGCGATTCCGGGCGTCGTGTTCGTGGCCGGCGCGGACGGCGCCATCCATGCGCTCTCTGCCAGCGACGGCCACGTGATCTGGACCTACGACACGGCGCACAAATTCGAAACCGTCAATAACGTGCCGGCTCACGGCGGCGCTATCGACTCTTCCGGGGCAACCATCGTGAACGGAATGCTCTTTATCGGCTCCGGCTATGCGGTCGTTGGATCGAACACAGGTAATGTCCTGATCGCGTTTTCCGCGAATTGACTGACTTGTCGCTCTCCGGCTGCGGCGTGCTATACTTAATAGCCCGTCCCTAGCCAATCTGCGGCAAGGGGGAGCGGGAAGCGGGCCGCGAGCCGCAAGTTGCGAGCCCGGGAGGTGGTTTTATCGCTGAACGAGGTGGAGTTGGGGGCCTTCGCGTAAACGAGCGCATTCGCGCCCGCGAGGTCCGCTTAATTGATGATGCCGGGAATCAGCTAGGGGTGGTTTCCCTTTTCGACGCCATGAAAAAGGCGCGAGAATCCGGCTTGGACGTGGTGGAAATTTCACCCAATGCCGTGCCGCCGGTTTGCAAGCTCGTCGATTACGGCAAGTTTCTCTACGAGCAAAGCAAGAAGGCGCACGAAGCCAAGAAGCATCAGAAAAGTTCCCATATCAAAGAAGTGAAGTTTCGTCCTTCGACCGCCGAGCACGATTATCAGGTTCGCAAAAACCAGATCGTGCGGTTCCTGGGCGAAGGCTATAAAGTTAAGGCCATGATCTTCCATCGTGGCCGCGAGATGGCTCACCAGGACGTGGGCCGCTCGAAGATGGAGCGCTTGCTGAAGGAAATCGCAGATCAGGCGCAGGTCGAGTTCGGCCCGCGCATGGAAGCGAATATCTTGCTGGCGCTGTTGGCGCCCAAAAAGGGCGCAGCTGCCACGCCGCCGTCGCGCTCGTCGCAGTCAGCGGCCGAAGGCGCGGCCTGAAACTTATTTTCCGAGGAAATCGTGAAGAAGAATAAGAAAGCGAAACTGAAGACACATCGTGGCGCCGCCAAACGCTTTAAGGTCACTTCCACCGGGAAAGTGATGCGCTGGCGCTCCGGCAAGCGCCATCTGCTCGGCACCAAAAAACCGCGCCGCATGCGCCACTTGCTCAACAAGGTCGAAGTGAATCCCGCGGACGTGCCGAACGTCCGCCGCGCTTTGCCCTACGGCATCGAATAGTTTTTGCTTGTAGCGCCGGTGTCTGCTAGCGGCTTGATCCTGGTAGGGACCGCGTTTTTGGCGTCTTTCGGGACGCCCCGAAGGGCTTCCCTGCGGTGCGGATTTTGAATTTGCGGTGATCGGGCGCATAATCAGCTGCCCGAGATTTTTTCCGTGTTAGGCAGCGCGTAACGGGTGCCTGCCGGCCGGATGAGTGGGCCATCGAAACACGGCTCGCACGCAGTCAAAGCAGTCTCAGAGACAAACCCGTCCTGCGATCCGCGCGAATTGCTGCGGATGCGCGGGCTCTGTTTGTCTCCCCGTTAAATTTGACGAATGGAATTTCGTGGCCGCCGCACTGGCGCGCACGAGGAGAAAACTGAAATGCCACGCGTAAAACGAGGTACCAAACGCCGCGCCCGGCGCAAAAAGCTTTTAAAGCACGCCAAGGGCTTCTTCCTTACCAAGAGCAAGCTTTTTCGCTCGGCAAAGGAAGCCGTCAACCGGTCGCTGCGCTATAGCTATCGCGACCGCCGCACGCGCAAGCGCGATTTCCGGACGCTCTGGATTCAGCGCATCGGCGCCGCCGCGCGGAACAACGGCCTCAGCTATAGCCAGCTGATCCACGGCCTGAAAGCCGGCGGCATCGATATCGACCGGAAAATCCTGGCCGACATGGCCGTCGCCGACGCCGAAGGCTTCTCCGCGCTGGTCGCCTCCGCCAAGCAGCATCTAGCTGCGGCTCCGAAGCAGCCAGCGGCGTAGGGCGCAGCGAGCAGCGCAGCGCTCGCTACAGCGCGGTTGACCGCGCAGCCGGAAGATTTGCCGGATGCCGCACACTTCGCGCCCTTTGCCTTTGTAGCGCCGGCGTCTCGCCGGCAGATTTTCCGATCAATGGCAATAGACATTACAACCGCAACCCTCGCCCAACTCGGCGACACCACGCCCGAGCAAGTCACCGCGCGTTTCGCGGAACTCCGCGCGCGCTTCGACGATGAAATCGCGTGCCAGTCGCATTCCAGCGATTGGCCGGCACTTACGGCGCAATGGACCGGTCGCAAATCGGGTGCTTTGACCCGCATCGGCGACAACTGGCTCAAACCCGCTCCCCCGCAACTAAAAAAAATCGTCGGCCAGGAATTTCAGAAGCTCAAAGCCCACGTCGAATCCGCACTCGAATCCAAGCGCAAGGAAATCGAATCCGCCGCCGAACAATCTGCCTCCGCGCGCGATCGCATCGACCTGTCACTTCCCGGCGTCCAACGCGCCATTGGCACCCAGCACCTGATCCGCCAGACCTACGAAGAACTCCAGCGCATTTTTCTTTCCATCGGCTTCAGCGTGGTCGAGGGCCCGGAAATCGAAACGCCGTACTACAATTTCGAGGCTCTGAACATTCCCGAGCACCATCCCGCTCGCGACAACATGGACACCTTCTACATCGAGGGCGCTCGCGGCGGGCATCTGCTGCGCACCCACACTTCACCGATGCAGATTCGCACCATGGAAAAGCAGCCCCCGCCGGTGCGCATCATCGTGCCGGGAAAGGTGTATCGCCGCGATAATCCGGATGCGACGCACGGCTACATGTTCCATCAGATCGAAGGCCTCGCCGTCGATACGGACATTACTTTCTGCGATTTCAAGGGCACCGTCGAATATTTCGTCCGCGAATTTTTCGGGCCTAGCGCGAAGACGCGGCTGCGCCCCAGCTATTTCCCGTTCACCGAGCCTTCCGCCGAAGTCGACGCGACCTGCCACGTCTGCGGCGGCAAAGGCTGCCGCGTGTGCAAATTTTCCGGCTGGATCGAACTGTTCGGCGCGGGCATGGTCAACCCCGCGGTCTACGGCTTCGTGAAAAATGGCTACGACGCGTCAAAACACTCCGGCTTCGCCTTCGGCATGGGTGTCGATCGCCTGGCCATGATGAAGTATGGAGTCACCGAGCTGCCGCTGCTCTACCAGAACGACGTCCGTTTCCTCCGCCAGTTTCCCTGATCGGCCGTGCCTGTGCCCATCAAGGTCGAGCTCGTGCCCCACTCTCCGGAGTGGCTTAAGCTGGCGCGCGAAGAAATCGCTCGGCTCGCGGCGGCGCTCGGACCCAATGTGGTCGCGATCCACAACGTCGGTTCGACCGCCGTCCCAGGAATTTGCGCCAAGCCCATTTTAGATTTGATGCCGGAGGTTTCCGCATCGGAGATCGAGATCTCTTCGAGTTGCGGACGCTTGCGACGTGCCATCGCGATCTCCTCCAGACGATTCCTGCGTCGATCGTCGCATACTGCAATCGGCCGTACATCCGCCGCAATTAGATTGCGGCCCATCCCGCCGGGGAAAGCTACAATGTACGCTTGACATGAGCCCAACCGATTCCAAAGAGCGCTTTTCAAGCCGCGTGGCGGACTACGTCCGCTACCGGCCGGGCTATCCGCGCGCCATTCTCGATCCGCTGCGCTACGACTGCGGCCTCTCGCCTGCATCAGTGATTGCCGACGTCGGCTCCGGCACCGGCCTGCTCTCCAAGCTTTTCCTCGACAACGGAAATGTTGTTTACGGCGTCGAGCCCAACGCGGAAATGCGGGCGGCCGGAGAGCAATTCCTAAGCAGCTACCCGAAATTTCACAGCGTCGCTGGATCGGCCGAAGCGACCACGTTGCCAGAGGGCAGCGTCGATTTCATCACCGCCGGCCAGGCTTTTCACTGGTTCGACCCCGAGGCCGCGCGTCGAGAATTCTCCCGGATTCTGAAACCGGGCGGCTGGGTCGCCGTCGTCTGGAACGAACGCCGCTTGGAATCCTCTGCCTTGCTCCGCGCCTACGAAGATCTGTTGCGGAAATACGCTCTCGACTACGCGCAAGTGTCCGCAAAATATCCGGAAGCGCTGCGAATGGCGGAGCTTTTCGGCCCGAATCCGGTGCGTCAGCGAGAATTTCCAAACGAGCAGATTTTCGATTTTGAAGGCATCCGCGGCCGTCTGCTCAGCTCCTCGTACTCGCCGCCAAAGGGCCATCCCAATCACGATCCAATGCTGGCCGAACTCCGCCGTATCTTCGACCAGCACAATCAGAACGGCCGCGTGCGCGTCGAATACACGGCTCATTTGTACTACGGCCAGCTCGCGAGCTAAGGGTTGTCGAACTATCGCGCTTGCGCGGGTGTGTGCGCGGCAGCTTTTGCGGCACTCGCCAGATAGCGCCTGAACCATTCGGCCGCCAGCCGGGCCACTTCTTCCAGCGTGCCGGGCTCCTCGAAAAGATGCGTGGCGCGCGGCACGATCACCATCCTCTTTACCTCGCTGCCCAGTTCCGCGAGCGCGCGGCGGTTCATGCCGATTACCGGCTCGTCCTCACCGCCCACAATCAACAGCGTCGGAGCGGACACGCGAGGCAGCGCATCGCCCGCCAGATCGGGACGTCCTCCGCGCGAAACAACAGCGCTAACCTTGTCGCGCAACTCCGCGGCGGCCACCAGCGCCGCAGCCGCGCCCGTGCTCGCGCCAAAATACCCTAGCCGCGCGCCTTCCATATCCGGCTGCTGTATCAGCCAGCGCGTTGCATCCGCAAGCCGCTTGGCCAGAAATGGGATATCGAAGCGCAGCTCTCCGCTTGCTTCGTCCACGGATTCTTCGCCGGCGGTCAGCAAGTCAAATAGCATCGTGCCGAGTCCCGCTTCGCGCAACGCGCGCGCCACGTAGCGGTTGCGCGGACTGTGCCGGCTGCTTCCGCTGCCATGCGCGAACAGCACCACCGCCCGCGCGCCTTTCGGCAGTCCAAGCGTGCCTTCCAGCCTCACTCTGCCGGCTTGGATCGAGACTTCCTGCTCGACGCCGTCATCCGAAAGTTTTTTGCCCGCTATCATGGGCGTTGTTCCGCTCTCCTGCGTGAAGCGCGCACAGCAGCCGCTATTCCGGAATCCAGCCCGGAGGATCGCTCGCCGGAAACGATTCGCGCGAAGCCTCGTCCACTTTCCGATCCGCTGCGGCGTTGCCATTGCCGCCCGCCGCGTCCGTCCGCTCCGCGGCGCGCCGCAACAAACCGACTACTTCGTCATCCGGCACCTGCGAAAAATTCCCGTAAAACTGCCCGATGGCGTAAAAATGTTCCGGCATGTGGACGCATACCAGCTCGTCCACCTGCTGGCGCAGCCGATTGCACGTGGACGCGGGCGCCACCGGCACGGTCAGCACCAGCCGCGCAGGATTCATTTTCCGCAGCGTCTGAATCGCCGCCAGCGTGCTCGACCCGGTGGCGATGCCGTCGTCCACCAGCAGCACGGTTTTTCCCGCCACATCGAGCGCCGCCCGCCCGTCGCGAAACACGCGCTCTCGGCGATCAAGTTCAGCTTTGACGGTCTGCGTCATCCGTTCGATGACCCCGCTCGAAATGCCCAACTCGCGCACCAAGTCATCGTCCAGCACGCGAACGCCGCCGCTCGCCAACGCTCCAAACGCCAACTCTTCCTGGCCCGGTACGCCCAGTTTGCGCGACAGAAATACGTCGAGCGGAGCATCCAGCGCCTTTGCCACCTCGAATGCCACCGCCACGCCACCGCGAGGGATTCCCAGCACCACCACGTCATCGGTTCCTGCGTAGCCCGCGAGCTTCCCGGCCAATTGCCGCCCCGCGTCCACCCGATCCGCAAAGATCACGCCCATGCCTCCATTGTAGGAGCGTAGCCGCCCGCATTGCTACCGCGCAGGAGTTTCGCGCCCCTCGCCGCGCGTGACTGTGCGCCACATCACACCTCGCTGTGATGTCGAGTTTTCCGGAAACGGTCTAGCTGGCAAACCATGCCCGATAGGCCGCGCGGAACCAGAGCAAACGGATGGATACTACGTTAACTGTTGGGGAATGTGCCGCGCGAGACGCTTGTCGCCGCCATCAATCGGCATTACACTGCCGGCATTTATCGCGTCTCTAACCGTGGAGGCTTGCCAGATGAAGAAATCTCTCGCTGCGGTCGCGCTATGTTTGGTGTGCATCGCGCCCTGCTTGGCGCAGCAAGCTCAGGATAAGCAGCCAGCGTCCGCCGCGGATATCGAGCGTTACTTCGAAGTAATGCACATTCGCGACCAAATGAAAGACATGGTGACGGCGATGTCGGCGCAAATGCGCCAGATCATGCATGAACAGTTGCAGAAGACCCCCAATTTGCCTCCGGACGCGCAAGAGCGGATGGATAAGATTTATGACAAAATGTTGCAGAAATTGCCGACCGAACAGATTCTCCAGGCGATGGTTCCCGTCTACCAAAAATATCTCACCAAGTCTGATGTGACTTCGCTGATCGCCTTTTACTCCACCCCCACCGGACAGAAGGTGCTAGCGGAAATGCCGCAGATCACCAAGGACGGCATGCAAGCTGAGTCTGGAATCATGCGCGAATACATGGACGAAACGATGAATGAAGCTCAGGCTCAGATCGCGCAGATGCAGAAAAACCAACAGGCTCAGCGGAAAAACGCCGTCTCCAAGGAGTAGCGGCGGACGCATAAAGTGAGCTTTTGAAGCCGACGGGTACGGCGCTCGTGGCCCGCGCTCTCGCCGGATTCGCCATGGCTCAAGAGAGCGAAATCTCGCCTTCAAGTTTCCCACTGCTCGGCTGAACGCTTCGGGCCTGCCGCCATTCCACACGCGAAACAGGATGGGAATACAGGGCAAAGTCCACTATAATTAGAGAATCCGGACATAGCAGATAGGAAGGTCTCCAAGGAACATGTTACGAGGCATTCAGCAGCGCGACCTCGATCGCAATCGTTGGATCAAGATCAGCATGGGAGTGATCCTGTTGCTGATTTGCGTCAGCATGGTGGTGACGCTGGTTCCCGGCTTGATGAGCGGCCCGAGCACGGACGCGAGCAGCCCCGACGCGATCGCTTCGGTGGCCGGCCACAACATCAGCGTGGTGGAATTCCAGCAGCGTTTCGACCAGCTGATGAGCAACCAGCAGATCCCGCAAATGATGCGCGGCGTTTACGCCAAGCAGTTGCTGAACGACCTTGTGTTCCAGCAGGCGCTCGACTACGAAGCGCAGCAGATGGGCATCGAGGTAACGCCCCAGGAAGAGGCCGCGCGCATCCGCCAGATGATTCCGGATGCTTGGGTCAATAATGAATGGGACGCGGCCAAGTACCAGACGGACGTGGAGCAGGGCACTGGCATGAGCGTGACGCAGTTCGAAACCGCGCTCCATGACGAGATGCTGACCGACAAGTTCCGCCAACTGGTTACCGACGGAATTACCGTTTCGCCCGCCGAGGTGGAGCAGGAGTTCCGCTGGCGCAACGATCGCGTGAAGCTGCAATACGCGCTGATCAAGCCGTCCGAGCTGGCAGCCACGATTCAGCCCACCGACGCGCAGTTGCAGGCATGGTTTAACCAGAATAAGTCGCGCTATCAGATTCCGGAGAAGCGTTCGGCAACCTACGCGCTCCTCGATCTAGCTCAGCTGCGCGCCAATACCAAGCCCACCGACGCCGAGCTGCAGGCCTACTACCAGGCGCATTTGGCGGATTACAAGGTGGAAAACCGCGTCCACGTCGAGCACATTTTGTTCAAAACCGTCGGTAAGACGGACGCGGAAATCGCCGAGATCAAGAAAAAGGCTGAAGACGTTCTGGAGCAGGCCAAGAGCGGCGCGAATTTCGAGGATTTGGCGAAGAAGTATTCCGAGGACGATGGCTCGAAGACCAAGGGCGGTGATCTGGGCTGGATTCTGCAAGGCCAGACGGTGCCGGCCTTCGAGCAGGCCGCGTTCAGCGTACCCAAGGGCCAGGTTTCCAACCTGGTGCAGACACCCTACGGATTCGAGATCATCAAAGTTCTCGACCGGGAGACGGCGCACACCAAGAGCTTTGCCGAGGTGAAGGACGAGATTCAGAAGGACGTCCTCGACCAGAAGGTGAGCGACGAAGCCAACACCATCGCCGGAGAGATGGCCGATGCCGTCCGCAACTCGGACCGCCAATCGCTTGCCGCCCTGGCCAAGAAATACAACCTGCAGCTGGGCCAGGTGCCGCCCGTTTCGATCAACGACCCCATCGGGCCGCTGGGCGCGTCCAAGGAGATTAGCCAGATTTTGTTCTCGCTCGAGCCGGGGGAATTGAGCCAGCCGGTGCAGACCGACAGCGGATTTGTGATTTTGACGGTGGACAACATCATACCGGCGCACCCAGGCACCTTGCAGGAAGTGCATGCGCAGGCGTTGGCCGATTACCAGCAGGAAAAGTCGGTCGATTTGGCGCGGCAGCGAGCGGCTGAGCTGGCGCAGAAGGTAAAAGCGGGAGAACCGCTCGACAAAGCGGCCAAAGAACTGGGATTGACGGTGGCGACGTCCGATTCGTTCGCGCGCAACGGCTCGATTCCGGCGGTTGGCAGCGGACGGCAGCTCGCAGCGGCATTCGATCTTAAAGAAGGGCAGGTCGGCGGGCCACAGCAGATCGAAGGAAACTGGGTCGTCTATCAGGTGGTGTCGCATGAGGACGCCAACCCGAGCGACTTCGCTGCGCAACAAGCGGGTATTAAGCAAGAACTGCTGCAGACCAGACAAAATGCGGCGTTCGAAGCGTTCCGGACGTCGTTGCTGGATCAACTTCGCAAACAGGGAAAGCTCACCATTAACAATGACGCGATGACTCAGTTCACGCAGAGCAGCTAGCGTCGGCAGTGAATTGACCCCATAACACCGATTTTTTTGGACCAGAAATCATTGTAAGTTTATGATATGCAAGCATTTACTAGTAGTACGAGTGTGCTTGCCTGCCACGATTGCCCTCCGGTAAAATAATCCTTCCGCAGAGAGCCCTATTCCAGCCGGGCCGGATCGAGCGCGGAAACTCTCCTGACCGGCAAGAGCTTGAAAATTCTGATCTTCGTTTCTGAGGAGCACTTCGATGGCGGAAAAAAAGTCCAAAGCGAAAGAGCTCGAGACTCCTCCTGCGTCTGAAAATGCCTCACCGCGCGTGATCCAGTGGCTCGCGCCCGGCACAAAAAGGGACAACCTCAATTCCAGGAGCAGTACGACGTCCATCAAGAGCGCGTCCCGCGGCAATCGGTACCTTTGCGCGCTGGAGCGCAACCAGAACGGCAAGTACAACGTGCGCGTCCGGGCGTTTTTCTCCGCTGCCGAGCAGGGTGGAGCAAGCGACGGCGACCGAGCTTCCGCGGAGAACGCCGGATGGAGCCTACCGGTCTATTTTCTGGCGTCCTCGTTTAACGCGGCGATGAAGAAGCTGGAGCAGTCGCTGCAGGCGCTGCAGAAGAACGAGGAGCGGCTGCGCTTCTGGGGTCTCGAGCGCTCTGATGATCCAAACGTAGCCGGCGAGCTGCTGCAGGAGCTTGGCCTTTGGCTGGATCGCCGCCGGGAATTTCCGCGCAAAATGGCTGAAGTTTCGGCTGCTGCCGAGCGCGCGGTCACCGCGTCGGCGCTGGCATCAATCCGCCGCGTCTTGGCGGATTCACTGGCGCAGGAGCGGCCGGCTGGGCGCCCGGCGCTCGCCAGCGATTAATCGTCGGCTGGAACACGCCTTCTCGACGATCAGCGGCGGAGGAGCTTGAAAGCGTGCCCGGGGCCTTGACGCTGGTTAACCGCTAGATCGATCCACAGCATGGCCATAGCTTCCAGGCTGCGTGCGTTTCGCAGTGGACCTACGTCCACTGGATCGAGCCCCGCCGCCTCGATTAACTCCCGAACGGAAGTCTTAGCCGCCGCATCGTCCCCGCAATAGAATCCGTCAGCTCGCTGAGAACCAAACTGAGCGTTTCCGAAATCGGCTGCGCCGATGGTATTGAACGCTTTGACCACCTTTGCTCCCGTGGCCCAGGATGCCACCTGTTCGCCGGCTGATGTGTTGGTCCCGATTTCCAGGCCATGCAAATCCGGTTTTAGAGGGTTTACGCAATCGATCAGTATCTTGACGCTCAGGCTTCCGCATTCGCGGATCGCCTGTTGCGCCGCTGGCCATGGGACGCAAAGCGCTACCACTTGCGCGTGCGCGGCTGCTTCCTTGTTCGATAAGGCCTGCACCTGTCCGGCCAGCGCAGCGACCGCCGCTTGGGATTTCTCGCTTTGCGGGTTCGGCAGACCGAACGTGACGTTGTGTCCGGCCGCAGACCACAATCGGGCGAGCGCGCTGCCTACGTTGCCGGCACCGAGAACGGCAATCGACAATTTCGCCATGATAATGCTCCTAAACTCTGCATGCGGCCGAGGTTGAGTTATTTGCCGCGGATGAGGACTTCGCCCTGCGCGACGACTACATCGTTGAGCGAGAGCTTATACCGATAGGACCCGGGCTTAATGCCGGCCCGGGCGTTGCCGCTGGATAGCCGCGTGCTTGGGGGCGCCTGGAAGACATTCGCGGAGAATGGCGAGCGCTGCGGATCGAACTCGATCTTCAAATTGCCGGCGTTCGAGAACCAGGTTATTTGCTCGCCTGGGTCGATTGCAACCACGTCCGGGACCACACCCACCAACACGATTTTTTCCGCCACTCGGTTTCAGCCTCTCGTTTCGATTTGGAGTTCGCTCGCAGCCACGCTCTCCTGGTTTATGCGATTTCGCCCACGGCGTCCGCGATGTGGCGGGCGGAGATGCCGAAGGCTTCGACCAGCTCTTCGGGCTTGCCGGAATGGGGCATGTCGCGGACGGCCAGCATGCGGTACTTCGAAGGCATCGCGCCGGCCGCTGCTAGCGCCGATAGCACCGCTTCGCCGATGCCCGCCTCCGGCCAGTGGTCTTCTACGGTGACCAGCTTTCCGCCGGTGGCGGCGAGCTGTTCGGCAAGCGCCTTGCCGTCGAGCGGTTTCACGCAATAAAGGTCGATCACGCGGATGTTGGTGCCCTTCGCTTTCAGTTCATCGGCGGCCTTCAGAGCTTCGTGGACGGTGATGCCCGCACCGACTACCGTAACGCGATCCTGCCCGCTCTGCCGCGGCACCTTGAAGCCGGGAATCGGGAATTTCTCGTCCTTCGAATAGAGGAAGCCGGTTTTCGGCCGCGAGGTGCGCAGGTAATTGATCCCGGGACGCCGCGCCATAGCTTCGGTCAAGCGCTCAGCGGAAATAGCATCGCTCGGATATAGCACCGTGGACGAATGCACGGCCCGAAACATGGCTAAATCTTCGAGAGCCATTTGCGAGGGGCCGTCCTCGCCGATGGATACGCCGCAATGCGAACCGCAGATATTGATGTTCGCGCGGCTGATGGCGGCCATGCGGACGTTGTCGTAGGCGCGCGAGAGAAAGCAGGCGAAAGTGTCGAGGAAGGGTACCTTGCCGCGAGCTTGAAGTCCCACGCCCAGGCTGATCAGGTTTTGTTCGGCAATGTAGCCTTGGAAAAAGCGGTCGGGATAGGCGTCCTGAAATGTTTCCGAGAACGTCGAGTTTTTCACGTCGCCGGACGCGGCCACGAGCTGCGGATTTACCGCTCCGAGCCGCTTCAAAGCGATACCGTACGCCTCGCGAGTGGCCACAGGCTTCGCTAGGTCGTAATCAGGATCGGCCGGAGCAGGGAAGTCAGGTGGCTTCGGCAGCGAAGTTCGCGCGTACGACTTGCCCGGATCAGGCGGCACTTGGATCGCAGGGCCGATCTCGGCGATGGCTTTGGCGAGCTCGTCCTTGGGGATCGGCTTGCCGTGCCAGTGCTGCTTTCCAGCGAGAAAATCGACGCCGTGGCCTTTCACGGTGCGCGCCAGGATTGCCTGCGGCTGGCCCTTGGTAGCTTTGGCGCGATCCAGCGCGGCAAGGACCGCGGCCACATCGTGTCCATCAATCACCTCCGCCGCGAAGCCGTTCGACTCGAACTTCCGGCGATAGACTTCCATATCGTGCTGGTACATGGTCGGATCGCTCTGTCCGAGGGCGTTCACGTCGGCGAGCACGGTGAGGTTATCGAGCTTGTAGTGGCCGGCAAACTCGGCCGCTTCCCAGATTTGCCCTTCGGCCATTTCGCCGTCGCCCAGCAGGACGTAAACGCGCGTCGGGCTTTTGTCGAGCCGGGCGCCAATGGCAAGCCCTGCAGCCACCGACATTCCCTGCCCGAGCGAGCCGGTAGCGGCGTCAACGCCCGGAATGCGCGGCGTGGGATGTCCCTCGAGTTCACTGGAAAATTGGCGCAGCGTCATCACCCGCGACTCGGGGAAAACGCCTGCTTCCGCGAAGGTGGCGTAAAGCACGGGCGCGGCGTGGCCCTTGGATAGCACGAAGCGGTCGCCGTCATTCGAATTCGGGTGCTTGGGATCGAACTTCATGGCGTAAAAAAAGGTGCCGGCCATCAGTTCCGCGGCGGACATGCAGGAGGTCGGGTGCCCCGAGCCAGCGGCCGTGGTGGCCATCATGGAAAGTATGCTCAGGCGCTTGGCCTTCTCCTTAATGGCTTCGACGGTCGATGCGGACGGGACAACTTGCGGAGTGGCGCTCATGATGGCTCCTTTTGGATATGTATCGGCAGGAGGCGAAAGTTTTTCGCTGCCGCGATCCGCTCCCAGTTCACGGCAAGGGAAACCGAGCGGAGGTTCCGATTCGGATCAACTCAACGGAAGACAGCTCCTACCAAGCCGTCATCTTACCGCGCAATTCAGATATCCGCGTAACAGTTTCGTTCGTGTGGTTGGATGCACTGGAGAACGACCGGGAGTCGTGAAAAGCTGATGACAGATTCGAGGTAACCGAAGGGCGCTGGCGGCACAACCCGCATGAATGTTACCGTTTAGCGTTGCGCGCGGGGAACTCGGCTGAATGTTCGCACGTGTGAAGCGCTGGGCCAAAAACATCCGACGCGATACCTACGCCGTCGGGCTAGTGGCGCGGGACCCGAGGGTGCCGTGGTATACGAAAGCACTGGCCATCGTGGTCGCGGGCTACGCATTCTCCCCGTTGGATCTGATTCCCGATTTCATCCCGGTGATCGGATTTGTGGACGACGTGATTTTGGTGCCGCTGGGAATCGTCTTGGTGATCAAGCTGGTGCCGCCGGAAATCCTGCAGGAGCACCGCGAGCATGCGGATCGAGCGATGGCTCTGCCGAAAAATCGCATCGGGGCCATTGTCGTCGTTTGCATTTGGGTCGCGGTAGTGGGAGTTTCGGCGTGGCTGGCGTGGCGATTTCTTTGATTGTCTCGTTCGCGGCCGTCAAAAGTTGGTGGTTAGGCGGAGCGAGAAGCTGCGCGAAGGGCCGATGGCGTTGCCGGAAAAAAGGCCGCCGAAGTCGATCACGTCCAGCGCGTTGTTTAGATTTTCTCCGTCGGCTTCCAAATCTGTTTCAAAGAGATCGCTCTTGTAGAGTTGAGCCCCAGCCGACGCGTCAAGGAGCGTGGTGGGGAGAATGCGCCCGCGCGTGAAATTGAGCCGATTGAAAACGGCGCTTCCGTACTCGGCAAGCGCTGTTGCGGGATCGCCGTCGAACTCGAACGGCAGGCCGCTTCCAAACTCCAGGCCGCCGGCGAGCCAAACTCGTTTCGTAAGCTGATAGCGTAAGCGGCTGTTGACGGTGTTGCGCTGGTCCTGCGAATCGGGGAAATGGCCGCTCAACTGAGTTTCCGCCGCGGTGGCGTCATCGCCGAGGAAAAGTCCACCGGTGACCGGAAGCCAGACGTTTCCCACCTGGTAGGAATAACTGACGTAACCTGAAAACCCATCCCATTGCGGCAACTCGATTTTGGAATCGACCCCGTAAATAATGGCCTTGCGAAAGGCGATGGGGAAGCTGATGGTGGTGTTCTGAATCTGATCGTCGTCGGCGTAGTTGCTCCACGTGCGGCGGAAATAGCTGGTATCCACTTTGAGCTTGTTGGCGAACACCTTTTCGATGCCCGTTTCATAGTAATTGCCGAGCGAAGGCTGGACTGCCAAGCGGAGAAAACTGCCCGGGCTAATGGACTCGACCTGTGGCGAGCTGGAAAGAAGGATGTTTTGCGACGCGGGAGTATTGAACACGCGGTCGTATGAAAAATGGAGCACCACACTGTGCGACGGGAAGAATCGCGAGGCGGCGATGCGCGGGCTCACCGCCTGCTGATTCACTAGCAGCTGGTAGTGATCCCAGCGAACGCCCGCGTTGATGGTCCAGTTATGGAGACGCACTAAATCCTGCACGTAGGCGCCCTGATCGATCTCCGGTCGATTTCCCAAGAACGCAAAGTTGAGAGGCTGCCCGGCAGGGAACTGGGTGTCGTCGGTGATCGCGTAGCGGAAGTTCTCGTTCAGAAATTTGTTGTCTGACTCGACGCCGAACTTCCATTCCTGATCGCCCTCTTGGAGGGTCATATCCGCCTTCAAGTAGCCTTCGCGGAACCAATTGTGCTGGAACACTTCGATGGGAGTGGACTGTGCGTTCGAGTTAATGTCGTTCGAGTCTTGCAGGACCATGCCGCGCACGGTGCCGATGGCATTGGACGAAAACGTGTGTTGGTAGGAACCGATGCCCACCGTGTCGAAATCATCGCCGGTCTGCCGCTGCCCGGCGGCTTGCTGCACGTACTCGTTGGGAATATCAAAGCGCGCCAGGTCGTGGCGGACCACGAACGTGACGCGGTCCTTGGGCGTGAGATCTCGCTGAAAATTGCCGGAGAAATCGCCGATGGTGCCGGTGTTGGAATAGTTCTGCGGCACCACGGGATTGAGATAATGCCCCGTCATGTTGCCGCCGGCGCTGAAACCGAGTGAATTGGCGCCCCAGGTGTACTGTCCCTGCGCGAAGCTTCCGGCGGTATCGAAGCTGCCTCCGGAAAGCACCACCTGTCCATGAAAACCGGGCTGGGCGTTTTGCAGTGTATTCACCACCACCACGCCGCCGAGCTTGCGCCCGTATTCCGCCGGAATGCCGCCGGTGTAGATGGTCATTGATTGCACGTCGCTGGCATCGACCTCGGTGCCGAAGCCAGGAGAAAGGTTATTGGTGAAGGGAACTCCGTCGATGACGAATTGCGTTTGATACTCGGAGCCGCGCGGATGGAGCACGGCGTTTCCCTCGTAGAGCCAGCCGGGCTGCGAGTTCACCAGATCCTGGAGCGAACGTCCGGGAATCGAGCTGAGCCGGTGCTGAATGGCGCTGTAGCCAATTTGGTTGACGGCCCCGGCTTGATCCGGGTTGATCAGCGTGTTTCCCGCATTCACGGTGATCGATTGGCTGACCGACGGAAGCTTGAGCCGCATCGTGTATTCGACGGGAACCGAAGAGCGGATGTTGACGATCTGCGTGGATTCCGCGAAGCCGGGATAAACGGTTTGGATCGTGTACGCGCCGAAGGGAAGTCGCTGCACGTCGAGGTCGCCGTTGGCGTCGGTCGAAAGCGTAGCATTGTATTGGTTTGCTTCGCTCTCGAGGGTCACGTCGGTCTTCACGCCCAGCCCCGCGGGATCGACCACGTGCAGCCGAAGTTCGCCGAAATTGCTTTGCGCCGCCACGATCCACGCGGTGGCCAGAAAAACAATCAGACATTTTTTGATCACGGCAGCCTCTGTGAAAGGAATACTCGCTTCTACCTGGTGGCGGGAAGAACGCCGCCTGAAGGAAGGTCTCCAAACAGCTGATTTTAGCCTCCACTTCATTATTACTTTCCCGCGCGTTTTGTTCACGCTTTCATTGCATTAGCAGCCTGGGGAAAAACACTGAACAGGGCGCGCGCAAAGAGAATATAGTCATTGCGGGTCTTTTTATGTCCACATCGAGCCATGACCTGACGATTCGTCTGCCTCGCGCCGTTGCGGCGGGCGGCGAAAGTTCTTTGCGTCCGCACGAGATCGAGCGGCTGGTGATCGAGATGTTCGACGAATGCCGGAGCGCCCTTTTGCGCTACGTTTCGTCCTTGGGTGTGCCCCTTTGCGACGGCGAGGAAATCATTCAGGAAGTTTTCCTGGCGCTTTTCCGGCACCTGCAGTTGGGCCGCCCGCAGGACAATCTTCGTGGCTGGATTTTTCGCGTGGCGCACAACCTCGCGCTGAAGCAATGCCTCGCCAGTCAAAGGCTGAAGCTAAGGCGTGAACTCGACAACCACGTTTTGGAGCAACGTGATCCGGGTCCTACTCCCGAGGAAGGGGCAGCCGGAAAGCAGCGTCAAGAGCTCCTGCGCGCTGTTGTGGAAGCAATGCCCGAGCGGGAGCGGCGATGTTTGTACTTGCGGGCGGAAGGGCTGCGTTATCGCGAGATCGCGAGGGTTCTTGGTATGTCGCTAGGAGCAGTTTCCATTGCGTTGACGCGTGCTTTCGGCCGCTTGGCCCGCGCGGAAGCGGGGTGCGATCGTGCCCGGCACTGACCGGCATTTGAAGGACGAAGTGATCCTGCTCCTCATGGATGGCGAGCTGGATCCAGATCGCGCCCGCGGAGTGCGTAGCCATGTTGCCGCCTGCGAAATGTGCCGCTCGCGGATGGACGAAATGGCGCGTGCGGGCCGGGCGTTCGATGACGTACGCGGGCCGCGGATTTTACCCCCGCTTGAAGAGTCACGCGCGCAACTGAAATCTCGCCTGCGCGATCTCGCACACGGGGATGCTATGAATCCACGTGGGATCTGGCCGCGCCGTTGGGCGAATCTGCGCGAAGTCGGGTACGCCTCGGCCTTGATATTGTTGGGCGTCGCGGGCATTGCGATTGGGGCGCAATACCGAAGGGCAGTTCATCATTCGGCAACGAGCTCCGCCGGAGTTTTCGCGGCAGCGTTACCCCAGCCGAATCTAACCCCGGGCGCTGTGCGGAGCGTGACGTTGGCGGACGTATGCCGGGCGCCGGAACAAAGCGCTCGCGCCGTGCCGGTCAAATTGCAGCAAGAGGTATTTCAAGAATACCGGCTGCGGAACGCGCGGCTTACCGACTACGAGGTCGATTTCTTGATCACTCCGGAATTGGGCGGCGCGGACGACATACGAAATCTCTGGCCCGAGCCGCATTACTCGGTCAAGTGGAACTCGTACGTGAAGGATGACTTGGAAACGTACCTTCATCAGCGGGTGTGTTCGGGAGAAATGCCCCTATCCACCGCGCAGCGAGCAATCGCCACCGACTGGATTTCCGCCTACAAGAAATACTTCCGCACGAACGTTCCCCTCTCAGAACAGGACATACGAAGGCGAGCCGTCCTCAGCGGACCGACGATCTAAATCCTCACGCCTCGTTTTGCCGGACTCCAGCGTGCTTTGTCTGTTGTGGAGGTGTTGCTCCGGCGACAGCTCTCGCTTGTGCGACGCCGTTTTGGTATGCTCCCGGCACGCGACTGAATCTATTCCCCTGAAAAATTGCGATTGGCACGGTGCTGTGCTGGCCGAGGAGGCTTCATGCAACCGAACTGGAGGCTGAAAGCAAGTCTTCTGATTGGCGCGGGCGTGCTCGCCGCGCTTTGCGCGTTCGCGCAAGGGACGGACCAGGTTCCGCAGCTGCCTCCCGAGCCGGCGAATGCGCCGGCGCCTTCGCTGCAGGCGAATGCCGATCCGGGTTACGATGCGGCGCTGGCGGCGTGCAAAAATCCGCCGCGCAAAATGCCTCCCATCCATTGGCCGCCGAGCGGACCGCCTCCGCGCGACTACACAGTGAACGGAATTCCCGGAGTGATCGCCGCCGGACAGCGCTGGAAATTCCTGTGGCAGGCCGCCGGTAATAACGGCGATGGAATCGTCGCCACACGCGATGGCGGCTTGCTGATCGCGCAGAATGACAACAGCGATGTGGTGAAACTCGATAAGAACGGCAACGCGTCCGTGATTTACACCGACACGCACACCGGTGGAGCGCTTTCGATCAACGCCAAGGGCGCGCTTTTTATCCTGGAGCGCGGGCTGCATCCCAGGATCGAAGAGCTGGCGCCGCATAGGCGCGTGCTGGCCAACAGCTATCAAGGCGATACGCTCGATTGCGTCGGCGGCATAATGAACGATTTGACGGCAGCGAAGAACGGCGGCGTCTACGTCTCGGTAACCGGATCATCCTCGGGCGGCCTTCTGTACGTCAGCCCCAAAGGTGCGGTGACGCAGTACGGCAAGGATATGCTTACAAACGGGATCATCCTCAGCCCGGATGAAAGCAAGTTGTACGTGACCAATCGCGACACCGTCGTGGTGTTTGACGTGCAGCCGGACGGGTTGCTGGCCAATCAGCGCCAATTCGCCAAGCTGCTGCCGAAGACGTTCGGCGACGGCAGTGCCACCGATGCGGACGGGCGGATATATGTATCCAGCAATCCCGGAGTGCAGGTGTTTGCGCCGGACGGGAAATACTTGGGGCTGATTCCTTCGCCGCGCGACGAGATCAGCATCTCGTTTGGCGGGCCGGATCGCAGGACGATGTTTATTCTGGCCCGCGGCGCGGAAGACGCGAACGGCAAGCAGATCGCCAACGCCGCGCAGGTCTATTCAATCCAGATGATCGCGCAGGGATATAAAGGACGCCCGAAATAACTCTGGCACGGCTTGCGCGCCGCGGTTGCGATTCGCGAAAGCCGCTGGTTTTTTTTGCAATTCGCTGAGCTGGCTATGGCCGCTTAACGGTTGCCGCGGTCGTCGTCGTATTCTTCGGGGACATCGTTTTCTGGAACTTCGCGCGTCTTGATTTCGCCCTCGTCCGGCTCCGGCGCGCCTTCCACGGCGTCAATGATTTCGGCTTCGAAATCCTGGCCTTCCTCGGCGAGCTCTTCCACGCTTTCCGAATCCGCGTCGGGCACGTCCGGCAATCCGGTGATGTCCCCGGACTGTCCGCCGGACATTGGGCCGGTTCCCGGCCGAACCGGCAAAGTGATTTCGCCAGGGCTCGTTACGCGGCCCCCGGAGCGGACGGCGCGTGCACGGCGCGCTGGTCTTCGGCGCGCAACAGGCGCGGGCGCTTTGGCGCGCGCAGCAGGTTTGCGGCGCGGCGGGGTCTTCGAGCGCGTTGCTTTCTTCGGCGCAGCGGGCTTTTTCTTCTTGGCTGGTTTGGATTTCTTCGCGCGAACTGCTTTTCGTGTCGGCATAGCTGAAGTCTAGCACCGCCCCAGCGCGCGAAACAACGACGCGCTGGGGTAAGAGATAGGCACCCCTCCAAATACCCCACCCCGTTTGCGTGCATTGAAAAGGCAATGCCCGGTTACTGCGTTAATCGCCCGCTGGATTCTTCTTGCAGCGTTTAGTTAGGCATCGTGGGACATTGACATCCGAATTTACGCGGCGCTACTGGGAGTGAGTACCGCATTACCTGCTGAAGTTAGACGTGACGCTCACTTACACAAGTCATAGCGAGCAGATTGCACTACTTCAGCCTGTGCCGCCGCCAGGTCTGCTTTTTGCCAGAGCTCCTCCACGCTGGTGGCGTCTCCGCCCATGCCCACACGAACGTCAGCATTCCACAAAGCAAAATCGTCCGACTGGACTACGCTTCCTAAATCCAACGTGTCGCCTGTACAAACGAGATCATACTGTCGCATGCCTCTAGGATTCGAACTCTCGCGCCAGATCGCATAGCGTTCTGGAAGAGCAATCTTTCTAGCATGCTCCACTTCCCTCTTCACTCGCTCCTGCAGTGCGACGCCACGTTCGGGGCGGTTGAGATACGATACGACGACAGCTCCGATGACGGCCACTATCAATAGAGACAATAGTCCGCATAGTGCGGCGCGCTTTGGCTCGGCCAAGATTCGCAGGTGATGTCCGCCCGGGCCGACCGACTTCGCCAGTTCGCGCGCTTGCGACTTTTTAGGTGGGCGTGCCATAGCCTTGCATTGAATGGTACTACCGCCATGCGGGAATCAAAATAGCGCCGCCTTACGACGGTAATGTACCTGTTTATGTAGCCGCTTGGCTTGTCGCGAGCTGAAAGGCGGCTTGCGAAATTGTTTGCTCCTGAGTCCACCCAACCTGAGGCGACGTAATTTTGGTTGCCCCATCCCTCACCCCAACAAACCGCGCGCTGCCGCGGAAAATATGTCCAGCGCGTGTCTCCCGCCTGCGAGGCTTGCAGGTTCGCCGTGCGGCGATAGCGATTACGCGGGGCGCTACCTCTTCGTTGTACCGAAGCGGATCGGGAGCAGCACGCGCAGGCGCGCATCGCGCAGCCAAATTCCCAACCACGCGATCATGCTGGTTGATAGCGGCACCAATATTGGATAGGCCTGCCCGATGCGCGTGTAGGCGGCGATGGCTCCTCCAAGATACCCGGTGAGCAGCACGCAGCCCAGCACCGCCGTGGGCGGAATCAGGTACAGGATGGCGCTCCCAAGTTGCAGGTATGCGAGCAGCGGCAGGCGGCTGGCCGGCCAGCCGATTCGCGCAAATTCCGCTACATAACCGGGGTTTCGGCTCAGCTTCCAGTGAGCGCTCATCCCCACGACGAAGACGGGCCAGAGCGAAACAACCCATCCAGCCCAGAACAACCATCGCTTCTGATTCGTTTCGCGTACCGGAACATCAATGGCGCTCATACGATTCTCTCCTTTGGCGCGGTGCGGCGCGTGCCGTTCGAACGATTCGGCTAGCTAGCGCAAAACGTTGACGCGGTGCCATTGTTTGAACGCCCGCGACACTAAACTGGAATTTTCAACCGATGTCCATTGCTAAATATGGGCGATTCTATTGCTTTTCAAACGGCACTGCGGCGCGATGCGCTCGGGAAACCTTTGTAGCCGGTATCTGAGAGCCGCCTTCTGCGCAGCAACAAGCCACGACCCATAAAAAACGGCCCCACTCTTCCGATGCTCCGGAAAAATGGGGCCGGCTGTCTACTGCCCCCGGGTCCCCGGCGCGCTTTTTCAGTGCGCGCTGGGGTGGGTGGTTCCCGGGCAGCGCCTAGAACAGGAACTTCAGACCGAACTGAATTACACGCGGCTCGACCGCCGTCGATTGGATATCGCCGAAGGTGGATCCCAAGAGCGATGAAGGGTACGCGGTCGAAACCGGATTGTTAAATTGCGGGTGGTTCCACAGGTTGTAAAACTCCGCGCGGAACTGCAGAGTTCCCCACTCGGTTACCTTCGTGTTCTTCTGCAGGGACATATCCCAGTTCCACTGCCCCGGGCCGGTGACGATCCCGACGCCCGAATTGCCCCAACCGGTTCCGGCAGCCACGAGAGGCGCGCCGGGAGCGAATACGGGAGCGGCACCGCAGGTTCCAGGAACGCCTGAATCAACGGGGTTCGGTACGCCGCCGATGCAGTACGGAGAGCTGTTCGTGATGTTGGCGAGGCTGGTGAAAGCAGCTGTATTGATCCAGCCCGCGCCGCCCGTTTGCATCCCGCTGATAACACGCGCGGTCGTGCTGCCGGGGGTCGCGACGGGGATCCCCGACTTGCAAACGCCGTTTGCTCCGCAATCAACAGCATCGGCCAACAGAGCCCTGCTGCCCGTTCCGTAGATCGAACCGCCGCCGGTGTCCGTAATCGTCAAGGGCTGACCATTCTGCAAGGTAGTCACTCCAGAAACCGTCCAGCCGCCCAAGAGTTTACCGCTGAAGCCCTGCGTGGATTTCCACGGCAGATCGTAGCTATAGCTGACGATCAGCCGTTGCGTGCGCTCAGCGGAGTCCGGCCCGTACTGCTGCGCCAGATCCAGAGGGTTGTTGCTGCCGGACGTGCCGAAGTCGGTTTGCCCGGTGTCCAACTCCCCTGCTTCAGAAGCATTGACGTTGGTCTTGTTGTTGCTCCAGGTATAGGAGGCTTGCAGCAGCATGCCGTTGGCGAAGTTGTGCCGCAGGTTAACCAGCAACGCGTCGTAAAGATCGTCTCCCAGGGTAGTGGTGTAGGTATCGCCCGGGGTAAATCCGATATAAGACACGCGAGCCGGGGCGTTCTGCGTCGTGTTGACCGTCACCGGCGTGGTATTCGCCGGGTCGTTGAACGGAATCGGATTCCCGCCCGGGAATGTCGGATTGTTGAGCATCGCCAAATCCTGCGGTTTGCAATCACCGGTAACTCCACCACAGACGAGAGTGGATGGCGTTCCCACAAGATGGGCGACGTTATAGGGCGTGCCCTGGTTCAACAGATGGATGCTGTGCGAGCCAAGATAACCAACATCGATTACCCATGACCCACTGAGCGCATACTGGAAATCCAAATTGTATTGCTGCGTGAGCGGGAGCCGCTGCGACATTGTGTTCGAATCGTTCGCAACCGCGAGCGCCGAGTAGTTTAGAGTGCCCGTGTTATAACCGTTCAGGTTGAAGGTCCCCGGTGCGAAATAACGTGGAGTCCAGGTAAGCGGAATTCCCACAATCGACTGGAACGGAGTGTGGAGCGTATTCTCCAAGTCGGTGACCGCCGTTCCGGCAATCGGTCCGCTGTAAGGCGGCTCTTGCAGGAGGTTGTCCACCAAATAGATGCTGCCGGCCTCGTCGTAAAACCATCCATACCCGGCACGAACAACAAGCTTATTTCCAAATGGCTGCCAGGCGACGCCCAAGCGCGGCATGAAGTTGGTAAGCGGCGAACCGCCGAGCAGGGTCTTGTTGTTGACCTGCAAAACTCCCGACGCTCCGCAGGGGTCCGTCAATCCCGCCGCCTTGTCGAAGTTGCTCGGGACCACGAATCCGGCGAGCGTCCCGATCGGAAGGACCGGTGCATTAGGTCCGTTCGCACACCCTGGGGCTGCGGCATCGGCCAAAAAGAATGAACCGGTGTTGACCTTTGCCATTTGGCTCTGCCAAAGGTTGGCGAACTGTCCGATGGCGTCGGACGGCCAGCCATCGTATTCCCAACGTACGCCGGCATTGACGGTGAGCCTGCTGTTCACCTTGATGTCGTCCTGGACAAACCAGTCGTAATTGCCGATGCGGTTGTAGTGGGTCAGCAGCCCGCGCAATGCGATAGGAGAGGCTCCCCCGCCGCAGACGGCGCTGCCAAAGAAACCGCAGCCGAGCGTCTGAGTGCCAGTGCCGCCCGGCCCAAGCCCCGTTTGTGGCGTTCCATCAATCGTCGGACCCGAACTGCTGGTCAGGAAGTCCGCATTGTTGTCGAACAACACCTCGCCTTTGGCGCTAGCGACAGTGTTGTTGTTGTACTGTTGGTGGTCCCAATCAAATCCGAAGCGCAAGGTGTGCATGCCGTGGGTCCAGGAAACCTGGTCTCCGGCCTGAAAGTCGTTGTCGATATTCTCGCCGACGCCGGCAAAATTTATGCCCTGGCTCCAATCGCCTGCGTCCGGTGAATAGAGGTCGAGGACGTCGATCGTCGGCACGTTCCCCATGTACGCGTAGGGATACTTCACGTTCGCGGAACAGGGCTCGCCGTTGTTGTTCTGCGGAATGATGGTCGCGCCATTCGGCAGATCGCACGCCTGCAGTGTGGTTGGATCGGTAGCCACCTCCCCGTCCCGGTAAAACGTGAAGCGCGCTTCGTTGATTAGATTCGGTGTAAGAACCGATTGCAGCCGCAGCGTGGCCACGTCGCTGGTGTAGGTGTCATACGCGGGCGACCCTGGATTGCAGCTGCCGGTAAACAGGCAATCAAACGTGTCGATCTCAGGATCGGACTGGTAGAAGAAATTCTCATACAGGGTGTTTTTCGACGTCAGATTGTACTGAGAATTCAGCAAGTACTGATTTTCGTTGGCGATGAGCGGGTCCGAAATAGCCGTCCGGCATCCGGAAGACGGCAGGTTAGATATGGCCAAGGGACAGTTCTGAGGTGCGGCGGCGATAAGGAAACCACCCTGATTGAAGCGTCCGCCCTTGGTGGGGCCTTTCGCCTGAAGCAGGGCGACGGCCGTATTGGTAATGTTCGATCCGTCGTTCGCCACGGTAACGCCGTCAACGTAGCCTGTGTTGCAGTTTATCGGGGTGCCGGAGCCGTTCGCGGGAACGCCAAAGCCATTGGGGTAAGGAGAGCAGGTGGCAGCGCCCGGCCCGAATACGCTTCCCAAGTACGTTTTGTACGCCGCAGGGTTGTTGGTGCACCGAATGTCGGTGCAGCCCAATCCGTCCGTGGCATAGTTGTAGTCGTTCCAAGGCATCAAATAAAGCGCCGGCTCATACCCACCGGCAAAGCCGTTGGTCGCGATTCCGTTGACCTGCCGGAATCCCTGATACGAACCGAAGATCAGGATCTTGTTCTTCTTAATAGGCCCGCCCAGCGTGAATCCATACGTATTTTCTTTCAACGTTTGGGGCGTGTTCGCCTCGCCTTGCGCCAACTCCGAATTCTTGTAGAAGAAATCGTTGGCGTTGAAGAAGTTGTTGCGGTTGAACTCCCACACGTCGCCGTGGAATTGGTTGGAGCCAGTCTTCGTAATCACTTCCACGTTGGCGCCGGAGTTACGCCCATACCCCGCGTCGTACTGCGAGGTTTGCACCTTGAATTCCTGAATGGTGTCGGGATTGGGAATCGGGATGCCTGGCATGCTGCCGATTTGCGCGGCGCCGCCGCTGGTGTACTGGGTGATGTTGGCGCCATCCATCGAATAGCTGTTGGAAAGGCCGGACTGTCCGGCGGCGTTCACATCTTGCGTACCGTTGCCCAAAGCCGTCGCGTTGGAGACGTTTCCGCCGACGCCCGGCGAGAGGTCCACAATCTGCGTATAGTTGCGGGTGACCAGCGGCAGCGCATTGATTTCCTGGCCGCCGACAACCGACCCGTTCGTCGCGTTCTCCGTCTGAATTGTCTGGGTGTTCGCCTCGACGGTGACTTGCTGCGTCGAAGTTCCGATTTCCAGCTTGCGGTTCAAGGTCGGAGTCTCAGTCACGTTGACCGTGATCGACGGGACGTCTACAGACCTGAACCCCTGCGCTTCAAAGTGCACCGAGTAGTTGCCTGGTGACAGCAGCGAGACTTGGTACGAACCCTTGGAATCCGTGGTCACGCTGCGGGTCTGGCCCGTGGCAAGATTGGTGACCGTGACCGTTGCTCCGGCGATCACTCCGCCCGACGGGTCGGTGACCGTTCCGGTCAGCGCGCCGGTGTTGGCCGTCTGCGCCAGTAGCCGCGGTGTGGCAACTGCGAAGAGCGTGAACGCACAAAGCACTGCGCAAAGCAGACGAACGGGCTTCATATGTTTCCCCCTAATGCCGCGCCTGCCCCGCGACAGTGGAAATAACTAACAGCGTTCGCCATCTTGCGGACGGCGGTGCGCCGTGTTTGCTATCTCAAATTTTTGGAATTACTGGACCCCACACCCAAAAAATGGCCATCAATCAGCACCATTTAATTCAAAGTGGCGACACTAGACACTAAATCGCTCTGGGTGTCTATTGCTTAGTTAGACCAACTCTGTTGCCATGTCCGCGATAGGGATGAATGGCGATGGGACAGCCGAAACACCAAAAAAAAGCCCCATCTCTCGCCGATGAAGGCGAAAGATGGGGCTCAGGCGCGGCCAAGAAGCGGCGCAGCCGCTGCGGATCAGCGGCCGTGATCGGGGTAGTTTTCCCAGCCGGTTTTGGAGTCGTACGGTGCGGTGAAGCCCATCGCTTCGATCTGGTGAATCTTGCCACCGTATACCTTGAAGATGTGCGCGGCGGGAAGGTCGAAAGGCTTGACGTTGATGGTCGTGGTTTTGAATCCCGGAACTCCGTTGAGCTTGTAAACGTTCGTCTTCATGGGCTGGCGGAATTGCGACAGCCCGAACACTAAGCCCGTCTGCGGGTCGGCAATCATCACGCGGACCGGCTCGATGCGCGTGATGTAGTCGAATGTGCCGGTCTTGATTTGCGCGGCGCAGCTATAGGAACCCAGCAGAGACATGGCCGACGTGATTTTCGCAGGCCGCGGATTGGCAACCGTCTGCATGCCGTTCTCGTGGCGGACGCAATCGTCTGCGAATGGCGCGTTGTTGGCGTCTGCGTGCGTGAGCGCCGGGTAATACATGGATGCGATGCGGATCATGTCCGCGCGCGAATCGCGCTCCGATGGCGGCACGTCGGTCAGGAACACCTTGGGCGTCTCTTCAAGATTCTTGATGGCGTTTCCGCGGATCGGCGCGATCAGGTGCTCCGCAGCGACGACTTCTCCGTGGCGGATTTTGAGCCGCAGCGCCACGATCGTGGGCTTATCGCTGACTTGCATCACGCCGAAAAATCCGACTTGTTCCGATACGGGATCCGGGATGTAGATCTTAAAGGTGGTCGGAAGCGCGTCAGCCGTCTTCCACAGGCCTTCGCCCGGCTTCAGGTCCTTCAGATTTTCCACGAACTCAACGTGTGGTGAAAACGGCACCATCGATGGATCGTGCGCAACCAGAGCGGCGAGGTAATTGTTGACCGCGCCGGTCAGGCAAGCGTCGTCGCAATGCGCCGGCAGGTCCTTTGCCTTGGGCGCAGCAAACACAGTGGCGCTGCACGCGAGCAAAATCAAAATCGCTCTACTTAGAATTTTCAAGATGTCTCTCCCTGTTTCGTCTTCCGGAACCACCCACGATTCCGAAGCTGTGGCCAGGCAGCGCCGTGGCGCTCCCGAACGGTCCGGCCGCGCGTAGGCAGACGGACGGCGCAAATCTATAACACAGCGCAGGCCGCGTCACCAAGCAGTTTGGGCAGAAGCCGATTATCGCGCGTGACGAACCGCTTGTATCAAGAGACGTCAGCCACGGGCAGCCGGTTCCTTCAATCTGCTTCCTTCAATTCCGTGGTGATCAGCAGAATTTCGCGCGAGCCGACGTTTTCAACCGAATGCGGCGGCAACGGGCCTGTCCATTGCACGAATGGCTGGTCGGGCGCCGGACCAAGGGTGCGGCTGTCAAAGAGAATTTTGCCTTCGCCATCGCGGCGGATGAAATCGCTTTGCGCCGCCACGTAGATGGCGCTGGGCCAACGGTGCGTGTGCACCGGCACGAATGCACCCGGTGGAATCCGCACTTCGAGCAAACGTACTCGTTCATTTTCAAAGAGCAGCTTATGGTAAGCAGGCGCGGCGACGAGCGCGTCCAGCGAATCGGGCCACGGCCATGCGCCCGGCTCTCGATCGCTCGTGGCGCCGAGCGGTTTTTTCGCGGTACCCACAATTGCCCTCCGAAAGCGGATTTTACAAAAGCGCGGCGAGCCCCGGCGCCGGGAAAATTGATTCGCGGCCGGAAGGCACTCGCACAAAGTGCAAGAAAAAGCCCGCGCCTTCCGGAATGCGGAGAGCGCGGGCTCGATCTTGCTTCCTCTCGAAATTACGCCAAGTGCTAGGTGATCGGCATGCAGACCGCTTTGGTCTGGGTGTAGAGATCGAGCATTTCATGCCCCATCTCGCGGCCCCAGCCCGACTGCTTGTACCCGCCGAAGGGCATCGCCGAATCGAGCACGCCGTAGCAATTCACCCACACCGTCCCGGCCTTGAGTTCAGCGGCGATGCGGTGCGCTTTCTTCACATCGCGAGTCCACACCGCGGCAGCCAAGCCATAGGGCGTGTCGTTGGCTTTAGCGACCAGATCATCCACGTCCTTGAACGGCATGACGGTGACCACCGGCCCGAAAATTTCCTCGCGTACCACTTTCATTTTTTCGGTGGTGTTCACCAGCACGGTGGGCTTTACGAAATAGCCCTTGTCGCCTTCGCGGCTGCCGCCGGTGACGGCCTTCGCGCCCTCGGACAAACCGGACTCAAGATAGCTGCACACGCGGTTTAGCTGCTCCTCGGAGACCAGCGGGCCCATTTGCGTTGTCGGCTCCATGCCCGGACCAACGCGGATCTTCGATGCGAATTGCGACACGCCTTCGACGACTTTGTCGAACTGCTTGTCTTCCACATAAAGCCGCGAGCCCGCGCAGCAGACTTCTCCCGAATTGAAGAAGATGCCATTCGCCGCGCCGGGAATCGCGCTTTCGATGTCCGCGTCCTGGAAGACGATGTTGGGCGATTTGCCGCCCAGCTCGAGCGAAACTTTCTTCAAGTTTCCGGCCGCTGCGTGAACGATCAGCTTTCCAACTTCGGTCGAGCCGGTGAACGCGATTTTGTCCACGTCGGGATGCGCGGCCAGCGCAGCGCCGGCGGTTTCGCCATAGCCGGTGACGATATTGACCACCCCATCCGGAATGCCCGCTTCCTGAATCAGTTCACCCAGCAACAGCGCGGTCAGGGGCGTCTGCTCGGCTGGCTTCAGAACCATGGTGCAGCCGGCCGCCAGCGCGGGAGCGAGTTTCAACGTGGCCATCACCATCGGGAAATTCCACGGAACGATCTGACCGACCACGCCGACGGGTTCGCGCAACGTGTAGGCGAAAAATTTCGCGCCGTGCGCGGAAATCGGAATGGTGTTGCCCTCGATCTTGGTGGCCCAGCCGGCGTAGTATCGAAGCTGGTCGATGGAAATAGGAATGTCGGCGATGCGCGCCATGGCCAGCGGCTTGCCTTGATTGAGGCATTCGAGCTGCGCGAACTCCTCGAGACGCTTCTCAAGCAGATCGGCTAGCTTCCAAATCACGCGTCCGCGCTCCGAGGGAGTAATGTCTCGCCAGGGTCCCTTCTCGAACGCCGCGCGGGCGGCGGCTACGGCGCGGTTGATGTCTTCCTTATCACCCTCGGCAACTTGCGCCAGCACTTCGCCGGTTGCGGGATTGTAAGTGGGGAAAGTTTTGCCGGAAGCGGCTTCTACCCATTTGCCGCCGATCAGCATTTTGCGGGGTTTTGCCACATACTTGCTTACATTCTCATCAATTGAAATCGCCTGTGTTGCAGTAGCCATCGCCTTCCTCCTTCGCCTAAAAGCGCCTAAACCAGAAATATACTGAGCATCATAGACCCAAACTAGCCGTGTAACGCAAGTGATCCAGCGGGCCGTCAGCGCCGGGCCGTTGGGACGTCTATCTCGGGACGGGGCGGAGTGCGGCCCGGCCCCCCAATCCGCTCACCGCGTTCAGACTACTCCCGTTCAGACTACTTTTGATACGACACGCGCCAGACGGAGTTCGAGCCATCGTCGGTGACGATTAGCGAGCCGTCTTGCGCGACAGCCACTCCCACCGGACGCCCCCAGCAGTTGCCGTCAGGCAGCACGAAGCCGGTGAGGAAATCCTCGTACGAACCAGTCGCATGGCCGTCCTTCATGAAAGCCATAATCACTTCGTAGCCGGTGCGAATCGAGCGATTCCAAGAACCGTGTTCCGCCACGAAAAGCTGCCCACGATATTCTTTGGGAAACTGCTTTCCATAATAAAACGTCAGCCCGAGCGAAGCGTCGTGCGGTTCGAGCAGAACGTCCGGCACAAGTACCTTGTCTGCCAGCTCGGGATGCTTTCCGGGAAAGCGCGGGTCCTGATGGTCGCCGGTGTAATACCACGGCCAGCCGTAGAAACCGCCTTCCTGCACGTGTGTAACGTAGTCGGGCGGAAGATTGTCGCCGATTTCGTCGCGCTCGTTTACGGAAGTCCAGACTTCTCCGGTCTTGGGATTGACGGTTAGACCCGAGCCGTTGCGGATGCCGCTGGCATACACTTTCAGACCCGAGCCATCCGGACTAGCCTCAAGAATATCGGCGCGATGGAATTCCAGCGGGTCCGGATCGGGATCGGTTGCCGGAGGAACGTTCGAGTGCGAGCCAACGGAAATGAACATCTGCTTGTTGTCGAGCGAGAAGGCGACCCCGCGCGCAAAGTGGTTCGGACCGGCCGGAAGATTGGGAACGATCACCTCCATGGGACCGCGCGCTTTCAGGTCGCCATTTTGGTAAGGGAAGCGCACCACTTCGTTGGTATCGGCCACGTACACGTACTTCGGATCTTTCCCCCGCGGATAAAAGGCGATGCCGAAAGGCAGCCGCAGGCCGCTGGCGAATTCCGAAACCTGCTCTGCTTTGCCGTCCGCGGTCATGCCCCGGAGAACCATGATTTGCCCGGTGTTGGTCTCGGAGACGAACAGGTCGCCGTTCGGCGCCTTCACGATGATGCGCGGGCCTTTCAGGTCCGTCGAATAAAGCTGCACTTTGAATCCGGCGGGCGCTTGCGGCCACACGTCCGCGGGGCGCGGCACGGGACGCGAAAAAACGGCCGCCGATTTGGTGGCGTAGGGCTGCGGCAGATCGGCCACCGTGATGTGATGAATGTGGCCGGGCGCTTCGCCGTGAAAATCGGTGAACGCGCTAGAGTTGCCATCTTGCGCGGCGGCCCTCACGCGCGCGCTTCGGATATGCGACGCGGCCAGAAAAACCAATGTGGCGCAGGCCGCCACCATCGCACTGCGGTAAACAAGCTTCATGAACATGCTCCTCCAAGATTCCGCGCGTTGGGCGGGTTCGAACTCCACGTGCTACCCGAAAAACGCAGTGAGTCGTACTGCCTTATCCAAAAATAGGGAACAAAATCGCACATCCGAAGTTTGGCCGTCGCTCGCCGTGACTACCGAAATCAGACGTTGATCGGAGCGATACGGTTTCAAGTGCGGCCCGTGCCTAGGAATAACGAGCGTCGTTCGTCGATGCGCAATATCTGGCCCGAAACGTCTGCGACCTATCCAGAAAAGTTCTCACGCGGTGCGGAGCGGCCGAAACATTTTCACGTGCGGTATCACCGATCACCCGCTGTCGGGCCCGGCGCGGCGCCAGGCTCCACCGCAGCCGGCGAGTGCCCGCAAAACTCCTACGCCTTGCGCGCCCCGTAGCGAGCGCGGTGGCTTTTTCCCCACGCGGACATGGCGCGCAGCACCGGCCGCAGGCTCTGGCCGTGGCGCGTCAGCGAATATTCCACGCGCGGCGGCACTTGGGCGTATACCTTTCGGTGCACGATGTCGTCCCGTTCCAGCTCGCGAAGATGCTTGGTCAGCATTTTCTTGGTGGTGTGCGGAATGAGCTTCTGCAGCTGGTTGAAACGATGCGTGCCGCGTTCCAGATGAAACAAGATCAGCGGCTTCCACTTGCCGCCGATTACGTCGGTGGTGCATTGCACTGGACAATCTATATCTTTCACGAGATAACTCCATCTTTCGCTGGATCACCGCGCGGGAACTAGGTAGCGAAAAGGTGCCTACTGGCTGTTGCGGTACATTAGCGTAAAATCGCGCGTTTGGCCAGCGTTGAATGGGTATTTCCTAAAAAATGAAGGCGCCGTTGCTTCGGTATAACTCGCGAACGGCGAGGGGAGGAACGTGATCATGGCCGGCAAAAGACCTGTGGTGCTTTACGGCGCGAGCGGCTTTTCCGGGCGGCTGGTCGCCGAATACTTGCGCGAATTCAACGTTCCGTTCATCGCCGCCGGCCGCAACAAAGCCAAAATTCAGGACGTGCTGAGCCGCGTGCCGGGCATCGAAACCGCCGATTACGAAATCGTGGAAGTGGCCTCCACCGTGGACGATCTCACCAAGCTCTTTTCCGGCGCCACAGTGGTTTGCAACACCGTCGGCCCGTTCATCTATTACGGCCCCACGGTTGTGGAAGCGGCCTGGAAGGCAGGCTGCCACTATATCGACATTGCCGGAGAGCAGGCCTGGCACCGGCAAGTGGCGGAGCAGTGGAGCGAAAAATTTGCGTCCAAGGGACTGCTCGTCTCGCCCGCCACCGCGTTTATGTCCGCGCCCAGCGACGCGGCGGCGCGCATCTGCATGGAGTCGGCCAACGTGGATACACTCGAAATTTTATCCATGTTCGACGGCATGCCCACGTTCGGTTCCACGCAGACGATTTTCGCCGTAATCCAAACCGAAGGATTCTATCTGGAACAAAATCGCTACAAGCCGTGGGTGCGAGCCAAGGGCTACGAGGTGGTAGTCCCCGGATATTTGCGCACGCAACTGGCTCTGAGCTGGGGCGGATTTCCGCATCCCGTCTGGTACAAAAACGAGCCGCAAATCGCCAACGTGCGCTCGTTCGGCGGCTTGCTTACGCGCGAAATCATGGAAGGCGTGCTGGCTACGGAGAAGCTCTTCGAGGAATCGATTCGCCCTCTGCCCAAAGCCGAACAGGAAAAGAAGCTGGCGGAAATGGCCAACGCGGTCCAGGGCGCTACTCCTCCGCGCGAAAATTCGCGCACGCAGCGCACCATCGACGTAATCGTCGGCCGCGGCAGCACCGACTACGTCCATTGCGTGCTCTTCGGAACGTGCTGCTATCGCCAAACCGGCCTGCTGCAAGCATACGCAGCACATTCGCTAGCCCTCGACGCGCCGCGCAAAGTGGGCTTCGCCTCGCCCGCCGCCGCCTTCGGCGCCCGCGACTTGCTCAAAGTCCTCGAATCCTTCGGCCTCTCCAAAATGAAAATGCTCTCGTGAGGAAGCTTCCATGAGATATATCATTCGCAATGTCTCGGACGCCTTGGATACAGCGCTTCGCCGCAAGGCTCGCGAACAGGGCAAGAGCCTTAACGAGGTGGTGATGGAGGCCCTAGCCCAACGCGCCGGCCTCGGCGGGCGTCGTCGCCGCTACCGCGACTTGGGCGATATCGCGCGCACCTGGCGAAAAGATCCCGCCTTCGATCGCGCGCTGGCGGCACAAGATGTGGTCGGCGAGAAAATTTGGCGGTGACGCTCGTTTTGTTTGCCCGCGACGCTCACTTCGACGTACTTCCTCAGCTCATTCGCGCGTAGCCGGTACCCCGCGTACCATTCCTGCCGATCGCAGTCGCTTTCTTCGTTTGCCCCGAGTTTCCTTGCAAATGCGCCGCAGTTTGTATAGCTTACTTGGTGCCGTTTTCGCCGCAGGGCTCAAACGCCACGTGCAAAATTCCCCCTCATTAGGAGAGGAAGAGATATGAGTAATAAGAGTTTGGAGGATGTGTTAAAGACTGCCGGGAACCCGGTCAGCATGCTCCGCAATTCGCAAATCGGAGCCTACGTGTATCCCGTAGTTCCGCCCGAGTATTCAAACTGGCGCGATGAACAGCGTGCCTGGCGGGAGACCGCCGTGTTGTTCGACCAGTCGCATCACATGGCCAACATTTACGTGAAAGGCCCCGATGCGCTGAAGATGCTTTCGTATCTCGCGACCAATAGCTTCGCAAAGTTTCCCGTTGATCGAGCCAAACAGTTCGCCCCCTGCAGCTATGATGGATACGTGATCGGCGACGGCATTCTTTTCCACTTGGAGCAGAATCACCTGGTTTTCGTCGGACGCGCTCCGGCGGCCAACTGGATCGAATTTCACGCACAAAAGGGCGGTTACAACGTCGAGATAACCAAGGATGATCGCTCGCCCTCGAATCCGCGCGGCAAAGCGGTGATCCGCACCGTGTATCGCTACCAGATTCAGGGACCGAACGCCACGCAGATCATCGAAAAGCTGAATGGTGGCCCGGCTCCCGATATTAAATTCTTCAACATGGGCTACATCAACATCAACGGACGAAAAGTCCGCGCCCTGCGCCACGGTATGGCCGGCGCTCCGGGTCTCGAAATTTGGGGGCCCTATGAGGAGCGCGAAGAGATCAAAGCGGCCATTGTAGCGGCGGGCAAGGACTTCGGCATGCGTGAAGTCGGTTCGCGCGCCTACGCCACCAACACCCTCGAGTCCGGCTGGATTCCTTCGCCGCTTCCCGCCGTCTACACCGGCGACAAGATGAAGGCCTATCGCCAATGGCTCCCCGCTGATAGCTACGAAGCCATGGGATCGATCGGCGGAAGCTTCTATTCCGATAACATCGAAGACTACTACGTCACTCCCTACGAGATGGGCTACGGGCCGTTCGTGAAGTTCGACCACGAATTCATCGGCCGCGAAGCGCTGGAAAAGATGTCCAAGGAGCCGCAGCGCAGGAAAGTCACCTTCGCGTGGAACTCCGAAGACGTTCTGAAGGTTTTTGGTTCGCTCTTCAAGCAGGGCGAAATCTTCAAGTACATCGACCTGCCGCTCTCGAATTACACCTCGGCGTCCTACGACCAAGTCACCGCCGGTGGAAAGAACGTCGGTCTCTCGATGTTCAGCGGCTATAGCTACAACGAGCGTTCCATGCTGTCGCTGGGCGTGGTTGATCCCGATATCGAGGTCGGCAACGAAGTGGTGATCACCTGGGGCGAAAAAGACGGCGGATCGAAGAAGCTGACCGTCGAGCGCCACAAGCAGATCCCGATCCGGGCGCGCGTCAGTCCCGTCCCGTACTCCGAAGTGGTACGCAAGGAGTACGCCGAAGGGTGGCGCACTGCGGCGGTGAAGTAAGCATCACCACAGCGCGGTCTGAATCGAAAATGGGCGGATTCGGCGTCAGCCGGTCCGCCCTTTTTGTTTGCGGGTCTTGCATCCTGGCGGGGCTCAAAGGATCGGTTTCGTTCTGTCGGCCCGAAGCTAGATATGACCCCGAACTTGAAACCCGCGCTCCGGGTGTGATACTTGAGACCGCCGACCGATGTGACCAGTTTCGGCGCACACGATGATCCTGCACCTGAATCACACGCGGCGCGATTCGGCCGCTGCCTCTACCGCGGAAGTGGTCAGCTCCGTTCTGGCGCTTCTGGAAGAAAAGCGGTTGATGCCTGCGCAATTTGCGCGGCTGCAGATGTATCTCGATTGGCTGCAATATAAGCAAAATTTCCGCGAGCCCGTCACGGTCACCCTGCCGCCCGGCGGTCGCGCGGGCGCATTTCCCACTGAGATACGCGTCGATTCTCGTCGGGTCGCCCCAGGAACTTTTCGCGACTCCTTGCGCCGCGCCATCTGTTCCGCCACAGCGGCGGAAAAAGATTCGGCAGGGCGCCTGTACCTCGAAGAGTTCAAATCCTTTCGCGAAAGCATCGCCTGGCAATTCAACCGCCTCTACTGGCAGCGCTTGAAGGATTGGGAAGCCGCCAGCGGCAAGCCCTACGAGCAAGCACTGCCGGGCGGAAAATCCGACGGCCACAATCCGGACGCGATTGCCGAATCGGTGGCGGAATTCTGGACCTTGCTGAAAGATTTGGAGTCGCGTAACCAGCTGCCCCCGGAAGTCTTCTTGCTCGAGATCGGCGTGGGCATGGGCACCCGCGCGCGTATGTGGCTCGACAGTTTCTCGGCCATCGATCGCGAGCGCGGGACGAATCTTTATCCCCGGCTGCGATTTCTGCTGGGCGATTATTCCATGTCCACGCTCGAGCGTTCGCGCTCCACGGTGAAAGAACATCTAGAGCTCTGCAGCTCGATTGCCCTCGACGCGCTCGATCCCATCAAAACGCTTTCGTTCTTGCGGCACAAAATTCTGTACGTCCACTCCACCAACACTTACGACAATCTTCCCGACGAAGAAGTCGTCTGGCGCGGCAATCGCATCTACTGGGTTTGGGCCCGCGCGTATTTGCCGGGCGAGGATGCCGCCCGGATTGCGGCGCTTTGCGATCTGCCGGTTTCTGACGTGATCAAAACGATCCACCGTTTGCTCGACGTGGGTCCCGACTGCCTGTCCGATCGCGCCAAAGGGATGCTCTTTTGGATGGAAATCTGGAAAGCGCTGCGAACCGAAGAGCGCCTGATGGATACCATGGATTTGCCGGACGTTTCCTATCCCGCGGGACTAAGCCCCACACAAATGGAAGATATTTTGCAGGATGCGCCGGGCGATCTGCGTTTTCACCTGAGCACCGGCGCGCTGGAAAGTTTTCGCAACACCCTGCCGCTGCTTCATCCTAGGGGCTACCTGCAAGTGCAGGATATTTTCGTCACTGATTTGCACGAGTACGCGATGGGCTTTCACGGTCCCGGCAAGTTGGACGGCTCCATCGTCAACTGGGTCAACGGCGCGCTGCTGCGGGAAGTGGCCGAACGTTCCGGCTACAATATTCACTTCGTGCCGTTCAAGTACCGGCCCGAGTCCAAAACGTCGATCCTCTATACCACGCAACGGGAGTAATGCGAATGAAGCTTCCAGTTCTACCCACCACCATGGTCGGCAGCTATTCCATGCCGGGATGGCTCGAGCGCCTGAAAACGGACTATTTCGCGCGCCGCATCAGCCGTAATGATCTTGACGACATTCACGACACGGTGGTGAAAGCCGCCATCAAGGACCAGGAAATTGCCGGGCTGGACATCGTTACCGACGGAGAGCTCCGCCGCGACAACATGATCGATTACTTCATCGAGCGGCTGCCCGGGGTCCACATCGACCGCTCGTCCAAAAAGTTTTATTACGATTTTTACGATAGCGAAGTGGTGGGCAAAATTCCCATGGCGCCGCTCGGACTGGTCGAGGATTTCAAATTCCTGCTCGCCAACACCGAGCGCGTCCCGAAAGTTTGCGTCACCGGCCCGCACTCGCTCACCAAGCGCATCCGCAATAAATACTATTCCTCCGAAGCAGCTCTGGCGATGGACATTGCTCGCGTCATGAATATGGAGTTGAAAGAGTTGGTGAAAGTGGGCGCTAAATTAATCCAGATCGACGAGCCCTATTATTCCGGCTTTCCCGAAGACCTCGATTGGGGCATCGCCGTGTTGAACGCTCTCGTCGAGGGAGTGGACGCCAAGATCGCCGTGCACATCTGCTACGGCAACCGTTACGGCAAACCTTCGTGGGAGGGAAGCTATCGCTATCTTTTTCCCCGCATTCTGGAGGCCAAGATCGATCAGCTGAGCCTGGAATTCGCGCGCCGCGGCGGCGAAGATCTCGAGCTGTTTCGGGAGTTTTCCGTTCCCTTCGAATTGGGCGCCGGCGTGATCGACGTCAAAACGCACGTGGCCGAAACCCCAGACATCGTGGCCCAGCGCATCCGCAAAGTCATCGAGTTTGTGCCCGCCGAGCGCGTGGTGATCCTGCCCGATTGCGGTTTGTTCCATGTGCCCCACGATATCGCCTTCGCCAAGCTGCGTGCCATGGTCCAAGGCGCGCACACGGTCCGCAAGGAAATCGGCGATTGAGCTTTCCGCCACGGGACCCTTTCGCGAGCGGTATCTTTTCAGCTGATAGGGTTGCCGCCGGACCCACGCAAACGATCTTCCCCGAAAGACCTAGACACGATTGGTAAATATTGAGTAGGATGCGCCGGGGGGTTCTATGCACGTCGGTGCTCATCTTCCACCGCATCCACCTGCTCCTCCGCTGCAAATCGTCTCTACGGATAGCGTGGGAGCTTCCGAACGTCGGGACTTTTGGCAGAGCGGCGGAAGTTTCCTATTCGGCCCGCTGCGGTTGGAGCAGCAGGGCCGCGAAGCCTTCGATGCGAATCTCTCCCACACCCGCTTCGGCGACCTCATTTTCTGCCGGTTGGCGGCGCGGATTCCGCACCGCGTGGTCCGCAGCAGCGCATCGGCCCTTGGCGACGACCGCCCATTTCTGAAAGCCGTGCTGCAAACAAAGGGCTGCAGCGTGATCGCGCAAAGCGGCCGTGCCATTCCGCTCTTGCCGGGCGAGTGGACCGTGTATGACGCGGGCGATCCGTACAGCGTGACGCTCACCGCGGGAGGCGAGTTTTCAGTAATTCTGATGCCGAGGGAGAAGATCGTCTCTCGCGGTTTTGATCTCAGAAGCCTGGTGCTAAGGTCGCTATCCGCGCGCCGAGGTCTCGGCAAGCTGATTTGGAATCTCGTTGACAACACCATCGATCAGATTCCCGAGCTTCAACAGCATTCCAACTTGGATGTGGCGGACGTCGTGGCGCAACTGTTCCGCATCGCTCTATTTGAGTCTTTTGAAGGGCACAAGCCTCAAAATTCCAGCGAGGTGCTTCGCCAGCGCGTGAAACTCTACGTTTCGGCTCATCTGGGCGATCCGGAATTGTCGCTCGCAAAGCTCACCGAGCTGACGCATTGCAGCAAGCGCTATCTCCACATGATTTTCCGTGCCGAAGGCATGTCCATCTCGGAATACATACTAAAGTCCAGACTGGAGCGCTGCCGCGCCGAGCTTCTGAATCCCGTCAACGCCCATCGCACCATCACCGAGATCGCCTATTCGTGGGGCTTCAACAATTCCAATCATTTCAGCCGCTGTTTCAAGCGCGAGTTTGGCGTGGCGCCGCGCGAAATGCGGAATGATTGGGACGCGGCCCCGCCTGTGCGGCCGGCGCGGCGGAACCCTCCAGACCGCTCGGGCACAATCGAGTAACGAAAGTCAGCACTAGAACTTCGCTCTCGGTCATGTCTTTCTTCCCTCCCAGGAGAGAATCGAAACGGACGATCGCTTAGCTTCCCCGTGGGTGAGCGTGGGGTGCGTGCAGGTCCGGAAACCGGGGGCGGTTGGTTCGACGCGCAGCCGTTACTATTGCGAACATACCAGCCGGGCAGACCCGTAATTCCTTGACAAGCCGTGCCCTTCGAGTTACACATCTTGCAAATTTAGGGCTCCGTAGTAACGGCGAGTTTTCCACCACCAATTTCAAGGGGGACGTTGATGAGGACACGTTTTGCCCTGTGTTTTGCGCTTGTCCTTTCGATCTTCGTGTGTTCGGCGCGTTCTGCACGGGCGCAAGCAGCCGCCTCGGCCCAGTTAAACGGCACCATCACCGATCCGAGCGGCGGCACGGTTGCGAATGCCGCGATTACCGTTCGTAACACGGCTACCAATGCCAGCTATTCAGCGGCCTCCAATGCCAGCGGCTTCTACGCCGTTCCCAACTTGCCGCCGGGAGCCTATGAGCTCACCGTTACGGCTTCTGGCTTCGCCAGTTACCGCGAGCAGTTCACCGTTGCCGTCGCGCAGTTCTCCACCATCGACGTGAAGCTGCAGCTTGCCTCCCAAGGCGAAAAAGTGGTTGTCACCACCCAGGCGCCCCTCATCGAGCCGACCAAGACGGAAATCAGCCAGGTGGTCGATCGCCAGCAGGTTCAAGATCTGCCCACGAGCAGCCGCGTCTTTACCAACTTTGCGCTTCTGACCCCGGGCGTCACCACCAGCCGGACCAGCTTGGGCACGGTCTTCACCGAATTTGAAGTTACCCAGATCTCCTTCGGCGGCATGCGCTCCTTCAGCAACGAGGTCACCGTGGACGGCGCGGATTTCATCAACTCTGCCAGCGGCATTCAGCGCGCCACTCCTCCCCAGGCTTCCGTCGAGGAATTTCGCGTTGTGAACAACAGCTTCGGCGCTGATTACGGCCGAGCGATAGGCGGCATCGTCAACATCGTCACGAAATCCGGAACCAACAATTTTCACGGCTCCGTCTACGAGTACCTGCAGAACAACGCCACCGACGCGCGCTCGCTGCTCGCCCCCGGCGCTAGCGCCACAACGTTCGCGGTACCCAACACTTTTCGCGAAAACCAGTTTGGAATCGCCTTGGGCGGCCCCATCAAGAAAGACAAGACCTTCTTCTTCGTCAACTACGAAGGAAAACGCAGCGCGCAGACACCGCTGTTCGCGCCGGATCTGATCGCCAATGACGCCCTCCCCACCGGAAACTTGGAGCTCATTGACTATGCCAAGGCGCAGATGGGCCTCGCCCCCGAAGGCTGCTTTAATACCTTAGCCGCCTGCGGCAACGCCGCCACCGGAGGCCTCACTCCGCAGCAGGCCTTCAACTATCTCGATGGTTTCACCACCGACTACAACGACGACAACGGTTTCCTGCGCATCGACCAGCAAGTGAACACCAATAACCGTGTGGCCATCCGCTACAACGTGGAAGACGTCCGCGCCTACGGCGAGCTCGTCGGCGACCCGCTCGATGACGGCGGCATCGCCGTCCCCAGCGCCGGCCGCGACCTCTTCACCCGCGACCAGTCCGTCGTCGCTACTTGGACGGATTTGCTCAGCCCCGACATTGCGAACTCCTTCCTCGCGCAGTACGCGCGCCGCCACTATTTCTTCCCCGGTGCTACCGGACAGCCCGACCTCGACCTGGCCAACGACCTTCAGTTCGGCCATAACTTCGGCGCCAACGATGCCTTGCGGGAAACCCGCGTGGAAATGGGCGACACCGTCTCTTGGGTCAAGGGCAGCCACATCGTCAAGTTCGGCTTTGACGGCAACTGGCTCACCAGCCTTGAGAATTTCCCCGGCTTCACGCCCGTCCGCCTGATCATCCCGGCGGGCCTCCCGTGCTTGTATGACTTCTCTCAGTATGTGGCCGGCTCAACCACCGGGCCCCTTGCCGGTCCAGCGGCCACCTGCCCCGTCGCCAGCAGCGACAACGGCGTGATCGTCGCCTATGCCGGTGTTCCGCTTCCAACGTCTCCCACATTCCAAAGCGGCCCGCCTCTCGTACTGGCCTCCAACGGCACCAATCTAAACACCTCTACGTGGGCCAACGCCTATCCGCCGTCGCTCTTCAACAACTACAGCAAAGTGATTGACCACGGTTATTGGGGCGGCTTTGCGGAAGATCAGTGGAGAATCACTCCCAAGCTCACCCTCAACTACGGGCTCCGCTGGGACTTCGAATCCGGTCTGGCCGCCTTCGTAAAACCGGATTACAACGAATGGCAGCCGCGCGTGGGCCTCGCCTATTCGCCCGACAACAAGACCGTTTTTCGCGCCGGTTTCGGCATGTTCGATGACCGTTACAATCTAACCTTCTTCTTCGTGCCCAACACCCAGAAGACCGTGCCCGGCTACCTCTGCGGCAACAATGCTCCGGCAAACGTCGCGGCCGCTTGCGCCGCCGATCACGTCCTGCCTCAGAATCTCTCGTTTACCACCCATGGCAACGAGATGGCCTATCAGGGCTACCAGTTGGCCGGATTCGCGGGTGCTACTGCCGCGCCTTTCGGGAAAAGCGTGATCCAAACCGGCGGCTATGACGCGCTCAACCCAATCTCGTTGGTTGGCACCTGCTTCATGGGCGATGCGGCGCTCGGTACCTTGCCGGGCAACGAATGCGGCATCGGTACGGGAGGCATGGAGTACAACAGCGCGTTTCCCTACGCCGAACAGGCCAGCGCCGAAATCGACCGTCAATTCGGCGGTGGCTTTGCTATGAACGTCGGTTACCTGTTTGTGAGTGGTCACCGGCTGGTTCGTGGCAACAACGTCAACGTTCCGTGCCCGCTCGGTACCACCGATACCGCGCAAGCAGCCAATCCCACCGATCCTCTTGGGGACTGGGTGCCCGGCATGCTCAACGCGAACGGCTCTTTCTCACAATGTGCGTCCGGCACGCCCACTCTCGGCACGGGCGCGCTTGCTGGCTTGGGACCGTTTTTTCAGGGCGCTCTCGGCAGCGGCTTGCAGACGCTTAGCGCCGGCTTGCTCGATTACAACAACGATGTGGCCAACGCTCGCTACAACGGTCTAACGGTTACCGCGATCGAGCGCCTTGGCAACTACTTCAACCTCACCGCCAACTACACCTATTCGCATACCATCGACAACGGCAACTTCACCACCTTCATCAACCTTCCGGTGAACCAGTTCAACTACCGCGCGGAGGAAGGCAATTCCAACCAGGACCAGCGGCACCTCTTGGTCACCAACTTCACGGCCAACTCGCCCTCCAGCGGCACATGGTGGCGCCGTGACTGGCTCTTTAGCAGCATCATTACCTTGGGATCGGGCCGTCCGTTCACCATCTACTACGGCTCTCCAACCTTGAACGATTTTGCCGCCGGGTCGGTTGACCGTGTCGGTGGTGCGAACGTGCCAGGCTATCACTGCACCACCGTCGCTACCTGCCAGACCATGATCCCGCGCAATACCTACATCGGCGATCCGCTCTACTCCTGGGATCTCCGCATCGGGCGGTCCTTCGCGATCCGCTCCAACATTAAACTGGCCCTCGCCGTGGACGCTTTCAACGTCCTCAACCGGCCCAACGTCGATCAGGTCTACTCGATCTATGGCTCGCCCGTTTTCTGCGGCGCCATCCCGAGGCACTATAAGGACCTTGTGAGCCGCGAAATTCAGGCGGGCTCCTCTTCGGTGTCATGCCCGGTTGGAAACATTCCTCTCGGTCCGGGGGCAGGAAGCGTTGCTTTTACTCCGATTGCCACCGATTTTCCCACTTCTTCCGGCGCGTCGCTGTTCATACCGAGCACGCCCACTTCGACCTTCGGCACGCCGGAAACCATGCTCAATCCGCGCCGGTTCCAATTCTCCGCGAATATCACCTTCTAATCGCCCAACCGAAGTCGCTTTCAACCGAAGGCCGGGCCACAATCCCGGCCTTCTTTTTTGCCCTGAAAATTTGCGCTCATTTGGTTGTCACTGCGCGCTCGCTGTAGTAACCTTCCGCCCCGGCTCGCTTCGCAATCGCGGTGTGGCGCTTCTGCTCGCGGGCCGTCTAGGGACAGAATCTTGGGAACGCCTTTCTTTCAGGCATCGCTTCTCGAATTCTCCGGCGGGGTGGCTCGTGTGGACCGTTGATATCGACGTAGGCGGCACGCTCACCGATGGTTTGTTCACCAACGGCAACGAAGTGGTTTCCGTGAAGGTCGATACCACTCCTCATGACCTCACCGTGTGCCTCTTCGATTGCCTCAGTCAGGCCGCCGAAAAGCTGAAATTTCCAGACACCCTCGCCTTCCTCGAAAACGTCGAGCTGATCCGCTGGTCCACCACCATCACGTCCAACGTGCTCGCCGAACTGCGCGGCCCGCGCATCGGCCTGCTGATCACCAAGGGCCACGAGCACGATCTCTACGGCGGCGATTCGCAGAGCGCCATTCTTGGCAAGCTGCTCAATCAGCAGGACGTGATCGGCATGAATGGCGCCGCCGACGAAGCCGCCATCATGAACGCCGCGCGTGGCCTGCTCGAAAGCGGCGTGCGCCGCATCTGCGTCAGCCTGCAAGGCTCGCACCGCCAACCGGAACGCGAACTGGCCATGAAACACACCATTGACCAGCAATATCCGGATCATTTTCTCGGCTCGGTGCCGGTTCTCGCTGGCAGCGATATTTCCAAGGTTTCCGACGACCGCACGCGCACCTTCTGCGCCGTCATCAACGCCTATTCGCATGGCGCCCTGGCCGCCACGCTGTTCAAAGCCGAAGACGATCTGCGCCAGAATCAGCGCTACCTGGGCACCTTTCTCGTCAGCCATATCAATGGCGGCGTCGCCGGCATCGCCAAAACGCGCGCCATTGACACCATCGAATCCGGCCCCGTCCTCGGCATTCTCGGCAGCGCCTATATCGCCAAAGCCCAGAATCTAAAAGACGTAATCGCCATGGACATCGGCGGTACCACCGCGAAAATCAGCGTCCTTTCCGGCGCCGAACCGATTTATCGCAAGCCCTCCGACTTGTTCGGGATTCCCGTGGAGCTTTCGCTTCCGTACTTGCGCTCCATCGCTCTCGGCGGCGGCAGCGTCGTCAAGCCGCTGCGCGATGCCAAAGGCGAGCAAGTGCAGCTCGGCCCCGAAAGCATGGGCTCCTATCCCGGACCCGCATGTTACGGACTCGGCGGCGACCAGCCCACGCTCACCGATGCCTTCGTCACCGCCGGACTCATCAATCCGGAATATTTTCTTGGTGGTGCCAAGCCCATCGACCGCGAGCTGGCGCGCAAAACCATCGAAGACGCCGTCGCGCAGCCCTTGAAAATTTCCGTCGAAGACGCTTGCCGGGCCATCATCGGCCGAGCCTTCGATATGGTCGCCGCCATGATTTCCGGCGCCCAATCCGAATTGCAGCAGGATCTTTCGCGTCACGAGCTGTTCGCCTACGGCGGCAATGGCGGACTCTTCGCATGCGGAGTGGCCGAACGCGCCGGCTTGAATTCCGTGCAGGTTTTCGCGCTCGGCCCCGTCTTCAGCGCTTTCGGTTCGTCCGTTTCGGACATTTCGCACGTCTATGAACGCGCCGTCCCCGAGCCGAGAATTTCAGATGCGCTCGTTGCCCGTCTTCGCGCCATGCTCGACGAGATGAAAAAAGAAAGCGCGCAGGATCTGCTCGGCGAAGGCATTCGCCCCGAGCATCTGACCTACAACATCGAGTTCGAAGTTTCCGGCAAAGGGCCGCACACGGCGCCTGTGGCCTGCGAGGAATCGGCTCTGCGTTCCGCCGCGGAACTCGAATCGGCGCTGCGCAAATCTCTCGGCGCGTCCAGCGGCCCGCTTTCGCTCGATCTTTTCCGCCTGCGCGTCAAAAAGCCTATGCCCAAAGCGCAACTCGCCGAACAGCCGCTGCAATCGTCCGATTCGTCGCACGCGCAAATGGGCAAGCGCCAGGTCTTTTGGGGCAGCCGCGGCGGCGAAGCGCGAGTGTACCGCTGGGAATGGCTGCGCCCCGGAAATCAAGTCGAGGGCTGCGCCGTCCTCGAAGGTGAAAAGACCACCTATTTCGTGCCCGATGGCTGGCGCATGGTCATCGACGCATATGGCAATGGCAGGTTGAACCGGGTGTAGCGGATCAGCCTGCCGCGCCAAGCGCGGGCTGGTGAAAGCGAAAAATACATGTCGTCCGAACCGCAAGAACGCATTCGCATCACCGAGTATCTCGATATCGATCTCGAGAAAGAGCAGTGGGTGTGCAATCGTTGCAACCACATCCTTGGCCCGGCGCGCGAAAATTACAAAAAGGGCTGCAAGGTGTACGACCGCGACCCGCGCGAAATTCACCAGCAGCTGGTCACCGGCGCTTTTAACTTCTCTCCCGATCCGCAGTGGGTTCGTATCGTGGAATGTTACTGCCCCGGATGTGGCACTCAGATTGATACCGAGTACCTTCCGCCGGGCCATCCGATCACGCACGATCTCGAAATCGATCTGGATTCGCTGAAGGAACGCTTGCGCAAAGGCGAATACGTCATCCGCTCCCAGCGGCTCGAGGCTGCCGAATGAACTCCGTGGATATCGACGTCGGCGGCACCTTCACCGACCTGGTTCTCAATTTCAACGGCAAGTCGCTGATCAAAAAGGTTCCCACCACTCCTTACGATCTTTCCGTCTGCTTTTCGCGCGTGATCGAAGAAGGCGCGGGCGCGCTCGGCCTGAAAATCGAAGAGCTGCTGCCCGCGGTGGATATGATTCGCTACTCCACCACCATCGCCATGAACCGGCTCATTGAGCGCAAGGGACCGCGCCTTGGCCTGATCACCACCGAAGGCCACGAGGATGTGGTTCTGATCGGACGCGGCGCGCAGTGGATCGATGGCACCCGCGTGCAGGAGCGCCGCAACCTGGCCGTGCAGCATAAGCCCCATCCACTGATTCCGCGCGAAATGATTGTCGGCGTGAAAGAGCGCGTGGATTCGCGTGGTGAAATCATTCGCCCCCTTGATGAAAACGACGTGCGCGAGAAAGTCCGCTATCTCGTCAACCACGGCGCGCGCGGCTTCGTCATTTCGCTTCTCTGGGGATTCCTGAACCCCGTTCATGAGCGCCGCGTGAAGGAAATCATTCGCGACGAGTACAAGGAATTTCACATCGGCTACATGCCGGTGGTGCTCGCCGGCCAGGTGGTCGGCAAGCTGGGCGAGTACGAGCGCACCATGGCTGCGATTCTCGACGCCTATTTGCAGCGTTCCATGCAGATCGAGCTTTCCGCCATGTGGGATAAACTCCGCGAGCGCGGCTACAAAAAGCCTCTGCTGATGATTCAAAGCTCTGGCGGCATCGCCGAAGTGTTCCGCACTTCCGCCAGCCGCACGTTCAATAGCGGTCCGGTTTCCGGCCTCATGGGCGCGCACCACGTGGCCAAATCGCTCGGCTACCAGAACGTGGTGATGACGGATATGGGCGGCACCAGCTTCGACGTCGGCCTGGTGGTAGAAGACAGCGTCCGCAGCTACGATTTTCGCCCCATCATCGATCGCTGGATGGTCGGTATCACCATGATCAAGACGCTTTCCGTGGGCGCGGGCGGCGGCTCCATCGCATCCGTGAATCGGCTGCTCGAAAATTCCGTGCAAGTCGGTCCGCGCAGCGCTGGTTCCATGCCGGGTCCCGCCTGCTTCAATTTGGGCGGTAACGAGCCCACCGTCACCGACGCCGATCTGGTGCTCGGCTATCTCAATCCCGATTTTTATTACGGCGGCAAAATGCGCCTCGATAAAAACCGCTCCGTCCAGGCCATCCGCAACAAAATCGCCAAGCCGCTGGGAATCGGCGTCGAAGAAGCGGCCATGATCATTCGCCGCATCGTCAACGCCAATATGTCTTCGGCGATCATGAAGGAAGTGCACCTGCGCGGCTACAGTCCGGAGGAATTCATTCTCTTCGTGGGCGGTGGCGCGGGCGCCACGCATGCCGAAGGTTTCAAGGGCGATATTCCCAAAGCGGTGATGTTTCCATTCTCGCCCGTTTTCTGCGCCTACGGCTCTTCGACCATGGACATCATGCACGTCTACGAAGCATCCAAAAAGCTGACCATGATGACTCCCGGCGATCAGCAGCTCACCCAGGAATTCGACGCCTTCAATGCCACCGTTCTCGGCCTGCTGGAGCAGGCGCGTAAGGACCTCCGCGCCGACGGGCTCGACCCCGAAAAAGCCGCGTTCGTGCTGGAACTCGATATGCTCTACGGCGGCCAATTCCACGTGAAGCGCGCGCTTTCGCCGCGCCTTTCGATCAAATCAGCGGAAGACGTGCGCGCCATCTGCGACGCCTTCAACAAGGAATTCAGCGAAGCCTTCAGCCCCTTCGTCGTCAATCCCGAGGGTGGAATTTTCATCGAGAGCTTCATTCTGAAGGCCATCGTCACCACGCCGAAAGTGCATCTGGCGAAATTGCCTCTCGAAAAAAGTGATCCTTCGGCGGCGCGCAAAGGCGAACGCCCGGCTTACTGGTCCGATGCCCGCGATTTCCGGCCGACGCCGGTATTCGCCTACGATTCACTGCGCCCCGGCAGTGTGGTGCAAGGTCCGGCGATTGTCGAGGGCGAATACACAACCATGGTCGTGCCTCCGCTCATGCGCTTTTCCATCGACGAGCGCGGGCTGGGAGTTTTGGAAGACTAAGCGAATCGAGGAATCTCAATGCCCATTCCCACACTGGCGGAAAAGCTCCAATGGCTGAAGCCCTCGCCGGCCACTGACTACGAAAAGGAATGCTCCGCCAAGATTCAGCAGGGCGACTATGAAATCGGCGTGCAAATCACCAACGACATTCTCGACGAAGCCATGGAAGTCTTCGTCCGCGCCTCGCGCAGCTACTTCGGCGTCTCCGGCGATTCCATGGTGGCCATTTTCACCGCCAACGGCGACCTGATCAACGGCGCCTGTGGCACCTATCTGCACGCCATCATTCAGCCCATCATCATCAAGTTCGTGAAGAAATATTACGCGGAAAATCCCGGCATTCGCGATGGAGACATCTGGTACACCAACGACGCGCTCTACGGCGGCATCCACAATCCTGACCAAGTGGCGCTGATGCCTGTTTTCCACAAAGGCAAACTGATCGCCTGGGCTTCCGCCGCGCTGCATACCACCGAAACCGGCGCCACCGAGCCCGGCGGTATGCCCGTCAGCGCGAAGACTCGCTTTGAAGAAGGCCTGAATCTGCCGCCGATCAAAATCGGCGAGAATTTCGAAATCCGCGCCGATTTCCTGGAAATGTACTGCGCCTACGGCATGCGCGCGCCGGCCATGTTCGTGTCCGATCTGCGCGCGCGCTGCACCACCGCGGACCGCGTCCGCATCCGCATGCTGGAGCTTGCCGAAAAGCGCGGCGCCGATTTCGTTGTCGGATTGCTGCGCAAAATGTCCGACACGGCCGAAGCCGGATCGCGCAAGAAAATCCGCGCCCTGCCCGACGGCAAGTTCCGCGCCGTCACTTTCAACGACGCCATGGGCTGGACGCCCGCGCTGGTCCGCTCCTGCGCGCTGACCATCACCAAAAAAGGCGAACACCTGACCTTCGATCTCGACGGCACTTCGCCCGAAACGCCTTCTTCCTACAACGTGCATCCCCAGGCCGTCGTCGGACACATCGCCAATTTCATGTACGAGTACATGTTCCACGACCTGCCCATCGCCAGCTCCACCTTTGCTCCCATCGATTTTGTGTTTCCCGAAGGCAGCCTCGTCTATCCCAGCAAAATGGCGGCCACCAGTTGCTGCGTCTATGTCGGCATGCAAGCGCGCAATGCCACGCAAAGCGCCTTCGCCAAAATGGTTTTCTCGAATGGCTCGCTGTGGGAGCAAGTCGCCGCGCCTCCCGGCAGCCAGCACACTTCGCAGATCTGCGCCGGCGTCTCGCAATGGAATTTATCTGTCTCCGACGTGCTTTCCTTCATGCTCAACACCATGGGCCAGGGCGGACGCGCCGCCGATGACGGCATGGACTCCTACGGCTTCGCCTGGTGCGCTTTCGGACGCGCGCCCGATTCCGAACAGGTGGAAAGCGAGCTGCCCATCACCGTCACCCTTTCCCAGCATTGGAAAGATTCCTCCGGCCCGGGCTTGCGCCGCGGCGGCACCGGCGCCACGCAGCACTGGATGATCCACAAAGTTCCCGGCGTGGTTTCCATGTGCATGGGCAACGGCAGCAAAGTGCCGCTGGGTCAGCCGCTCTTTGGCGGCTACGCCTCTTCCCCGATCCCCGGCATCACCATTCAAAAAGCTGATTTGTTGAAAGAAATGAAGGAAGGCGATCCGAACCTCACGCTCGATTTTCGCTCCATCATCGAAAACAAGTCCATTCACGGCGACTGGAACTACGAGCTGGTCGCGCGCGGCCCGCGCCCCTATGCCGAGGGCGACGTCCTTTTCGGTTTCAGCGGCGGCGGCCCCGGATACGGCGATCCTCTGGAACGCGATCCGCAGCTGGTGATCGACGACTTGCGCAAAAAAATCATCTCCGACTGGACCGCGCGCAACATCTACAAAGTGGTCTACGACGCCGAACGCGAAAAAGTGGACGTCGAGAAAACCAAGCAGCAGCGCGATGAAGAGCGCCGCGCCCGGCTGGCTCGCGGCAAATCCTTCGCCGAATTTGAAAGTGAGTGGAACAAGAAAAGCCCGCCCAAAGAAATCCTGCAGTGGTACGGCTCCTGGCCCGATGGCAAGCCCACCACGCCGGTGATCCGTTAGCAGGACATGCCCGAGAATCCGACGCCCAGGCAGATCGTCAAAAATCTTCTGCAGGGCGCTGCGCCGCCCCGGCCGCTGTTCTTGCCGATCGTTTTCGCTCGCGGAGCGCGCATCGAAAACCTCGCCCTCCGCGACTTTCTGTCCGCTCCGCAGAAGATTTTCAATTCGCTGCGCCAGATTCGCGGGCATCTTCGCTCTGACGGAATCTCTTGCTACTTCGATCCCTATCTCGAAGCCGAAGATCTCGGCGCCCAGGCTGAGTGGGATGCAACCGGCGCCCGGCGCACGCTCCACTGGCTGCATCACGATGCGTCGCGCGAGTTCGCCGCGGAAATGCCTGACGAGCCGAAAGGCAGCCGCGTAGCCGTTGCCGTGGAAGTGATCCGCCGCCTGAAAGCGGTCACCCGCGAAGATTGTCTGCTCACCGCCGGCATCACCGGCCCAATCACTCTCGCGGCGCAGCTGATGCAGCTCGATCTCGGCAATCCGCTTCGCTATGCCGGCGTTCTCCCGTCCACTCTCGATTTGACCGCCTCGGTGGTTTCCGGAATCGCCCGCGCCTTTGTCGAGGCGGGCGCGAACGTGATTTTTCTGCGCGAGGATGTCACTCCCACTCTGTCCGATGAAGACGCGGAGGATTGGTCCGCGCGCCTCGGCACGGCGCTGAATATCGTCCGCTTCTACGAGGCGCTTCCGGTGTTGCTGCTCACCAGCCATCTCTCGAACCCCGGCGCTTTGCAAAAAATCACCAGCCAATCCTGGGACTGCGTCGTCTGCTTTTCGCTCGAAGGCATTACAGCCGAGCACATCGAAACGATTTCGGGCATGGGTCCCGGTAGAGCCGGTATCGCGTTGCCGGTGAACTGGTTTGAATCCGGGCCCTCCGCAATGCCAAGCCCGGAGCTGCTGCGCCAGTCCGTTTCCGAAATTCAGCCCGCCATCGTCACCACCGCTGGTGATATGCCGGCCTCCGCCGATTTTGAGCGCCTCAAGCGGATGTGGGAAGATATGCGGCAATGAGCGATACGGAAAAATCGCAACAAGCGCCCGGCGCCACGGCGCCCGCGCCCAGTGCCGCGCCCAGTGCCACGCCAAGTGCGCTCGGCCGTGTGCGCCGCGTCCGCATGCGCACATCGGGAGCGACCCTTCAACGTTTGCCCGGCGGCGTGATGCTGATCCAGCCGGAAGAAGAGCTGCAGCCCTATCCCAAGGTCCTCACGGACCGCCTCGCGCATTGGGCGAAAGTTTCTCCGGAAAAAACCTGCATCGCGCGCCGTGGAGCCAACGACGATTGGACGCGCCTCACCTATTCGCAAGTGTGGCGGTCGGTGCGCTGCATCGGCCAGGCGCTCCTCGATCGCGGCCTGTCCGCCGAACGCCCCGTCGCCATCCTTTCTGAAAACGACCTCGAACATTATTTGCTGATGCTCGCCGGCCAGCACGTGGGAATTCCGACGGCGGCGATTTCTCCGTCCTATTCGCTGGTCTCCAAGGATTTCGGCAAGCTGCGCCACTGCATGAAAATTCTGACGCCCGGTCTGGTGTTCGCCTCCGATGGCCGGCGTTACGCTCGCGCGATCGAAGCCGTAATCGACGAGCACGCCGAAGTGATCGCCACCACCGCGCCACCCGACCGCCGCAAATCCGGCGTCTTCGCCTCGTTGCTGGAAACCAATCCAACCGGCGCCATCCGCGAAGCCCACGAAAACATTCGTCCGGATGGCGTGGCAAAATTTCTTTTTACCTCCGGTTCCACGGCGCTGCCCAAGGCCGTCATCAATACCCATCGGATGATCTGCAGCAACCAGCAGCAGATCGCGCAGCTTTTCGGTTTCCTCCAGGACGACCCGCCCGTGGTCCTCGATTGGCTGCCCTGGAACCACACCTTCGGCGGCAATCACGATGTGGGCATCGCGCTCTACAACGGCGGCACGTTCTACATCGACGACGGAAAGCCCGGCCCCGGCTGGATCGAAAAAACCGTCCGCAACCTGCGCGAAATTCCCACCACCATTTTCTTCAACGTGCCCAAGGGCTACGAAGATCTGCTCCCTTTTCTGCGCGCCGACCGCGACCTGCGCGAAACATTCTTCCGGCGTTTGGGAATGATGTTTTACGCCGGAGCGGGACTCTCCCAGCCGGTGTGGGACGCGTATCGCCGGCTGGCGTTTGAAACTTGCGGCGAGCGCGTCATCATGGCCACCGGCCTCGGCTCCACGGAAACATCTCCCATGGCCATTCAAACCACGTGGGAAACGGATCGCGCCGGCACCATCGGCATTCCCGTTCCCGGAGTTGAACTCAAGCTCGTTCCCCACGAGGGCAAACTCGAAGCCCGCGTGCGCGGGCCAAACGTCACACCGGGCTACTGGCGCCAGCCGGAACTCACCGCGAAAGTTTTCGACCAGGAAGGATTTTACAGTTTCGGCGATGCCGTCAAACTCATCGACCCCAACGACGTGAACAAAGGTCTGCTCTTTGACGGCCGCCTGACCGAAGATTTCAAGCTCGCCAACGGCACTTGGGTAAGCGTCGGGCCGCTGCGCGCGCAGTTGATCGCGCATTGCGCTCCTTTCTTGCGCGACGCGGTGATCGCCGGTCTCGACCGTGACTTTCTCGCCGCCATTTTGTTCGTCGATGCCGATGCGTGCCGCGCGCTTGCCCCTGAACTCCCGAAAAGCGCCTCGCTCGCGGATATCGCCGCCAACGAAAAAGTGCGCGCGCGGTTTCATGCGCTGCTGAAAACGTTGTCACACCATGCCACCGGCAGCTCCAATCGCGTGGCGCGCGCGGCTCTCGCCGACGAGCCTCCTTCGCTCGATGCCGGCGAAATTACCGACAAAGGTTCCTTCAATCAGCGCGTGGTGCTGGAGCGGCGCACCTCGCTTGTGGACGAGCTGTACGCCACCGAGCCTTCGCCGCGAATCCTCCGCGTTTCATAGTTTGATTGTCGAAGGGCAGGGAATCGATGGGCGGACGCGGCCCAGGCCACAAATCCGAAAGAGCCCGCAGGGCGCGCCTGCGGAATATCCAAAAAGCTCGCGCGGCGCGCAAGCGTGCTCCGCTCCCCTGGCGCAGCGGCCTTGAATCCAACATCATCGAGCAACTCGTCTGGCAGTGGTGGAATGATCCCGATCCCCGCAAATGGCCCGCCTATCGCGTCGCGCGCTTTTTGGACGTGAGCCATACCTGGGTCGCCAAGCTCGTTAAGCGTTTCCGAGCCGATCCTGATCGCATGCGCCGCCGCATGCGCGCCTTCGCTCCCGCCAATTTCGAAAAGCTGCTGCGCGCCCGCCAGGAAACGCAATGGCAGCGCGAACACGGCCGGCTGCGCGGCCCCATCCGCTGGCGCCGCGTGAAATACTCGCTCGATGGCAAGCAGCGCACCGCGGTTGTGCAGACCGGCTCGGAGAAGCGCCGCCGCGATGCGCTGTTCCCGGCCTCTCCTGGTTCGCCACGCCCTCGGCATCAACGGAACCAGGCTGCGCAAAAGCGTCTGCGCTTCGCCACCGCGCAGCCCTTCGCGTCATCCCCCGATCTTCCGCCCTGGGCCCGCGGAATCGTCTTTGGCTCATAAGCAGCTTCACAGCCCCGTTACAAAACTCTGGCTGTTGGGTCGCGTCTTTATGACATGGTAGTGCGACTGCGCGGGGCCTTAGGGTCGTTGTGAGAATAGGAGAATCTCTGTGGGGCAGCTCTTCAGCCATGACGTCGAGGCCGCAAAATCGCCGCGGCTTAGCCGCTGAAGCTCCCGCAAGACAGGGCGGAATGTATGCGAACGATGGAAGCAGTGATTTTCGTGGGCGTCCAGGGCGCGGGGAAGAGCACGTTCTACCGCCGGCATTTTTTCGACACGCACGTGCGCATTAATTTGGACATGCTGCGCACGCGCCATCGCGAAAAGCTCTTGTTGGAGGCCTGTTTGGAAGCGGGACAGAGCTTCGTGGTTGACAACACCAATCCCACGGCTGCCGATCGTGCGCGTTACGCCATCCCGGCCCGCGAGCGCCGATTCCGAGTGCTCTCCTATTTCTTCGACGTGGATCTGCCGGACGCCGTGCGTCGTAACCAACAGCGCCTGGGTTTACAAAACATCCCCGTCGCCGCTGTAGCGGGCACCTTCCGGAAATTGCAGCCGCCGGCAATCGAGGAAGGATTTGATCGAATTTTCACCGTGCGCGTGATCGAAGAAAAGAACGAATTCGTGGTAACCGAAGGGCGGTGATTTCGGACGCCGGATGTGAGGAGGGATATCGCGCGTATCCTCGACGCAGCTGTGGACTCGCCGCATCCCTTGGATCGGGTTCAATCGCGTCACCGGCCTCTGCGTCAGTTTCACTTCCATGGCGACTCGCCGCACCAGATGTGTCATCCCGACAGAGGCCGCCTCGCGGCCGACGAGGGATCTGCTGTGCCGTCTTCGGCTACGCGTCTACACCCGCACAACACGTCAGCCTTCGCATTCCGGCCGCTCTTGAATCGTAACCAAAATCTCTTAGCCGTATCTCGACTACCCGGAAGGGTCTAGCGATTGCTACAGTTCCGGCGCGCTGGATGCCACGTCCGACTGGCCGCTCGAATCCCGGCGGTGCAGCACCGGAGGCTGGTCGCTGTTTTGCTGTGGCTGGCCCGAGGATCCGTTATTGGTCTTCCGCTCCAGCACCGGGCCGTTTGTGGCGGGCGGCAGCTTGCCGCCGGACTCATAAATTTGAAGTCGATGCTTCACCTGTTCGAAGGCTGAAGTGTCAACCACGTATTCATCCCTGGGCGGCAGAATGGTGGCAATTTCGTGCTGAACCGCGGCGATGCGGTTCTCCGTGCCCGGATGGTCGGAAAAAAGCGTGGAGGGAACACTGGGCTCGCGTAGTTCCTGCGCCTCCACCAGCTCGAAAAAGTTGATGAACGCGTTGGGATCGTAACCCGCCTTGTACATGTATTCGGTCCCCAGGTAATCGGCCTGCGCTTCATCTTCGCGGCTGAATTTCAGAAACGCCAGCGGAACCGCGGCGTTCACGCCTTCGTAAATTCCGATGCCCGCCCAGCTGTAGGGAATCATCACCGACAAGGGAATCATGGCGATCTGCGCCAGGTCCGCCTTGGTTTCCTGTTTGGCTCCATGGCACGCGGCTACGTGGGAAATTTCATGGCCGATCACGCCCGCCAGCTCCGCTTCGTTTCGGGCGTGCGTGATGATGCCGCTGTAAATGAATACGTAGCCGCCGGGCAACGCAAAAGAATTCACCACGCTCGAATCGACCACGTAAAACTTGTAGCCCACGCGCGCGTCCGAATTCCGCACGATGTTCTGTCCCACTTTGTTCACGTACGCGTCGATAATGGGATCCTTCACCAGCCGCGCGGAAGCGAGAACCTGCTGGGCCACTTTCCTGCCCATCTCGACCTGGCTTTTCATGGAATAAAAGTCGAGCCCGCCGCAGAGATTGCGCTGCCCGATTTGATCGACGTCCGCCCACTTCAGGCGCCAGCCGGTGTATCCGGAATCCTCGATGCGCTGCGCCTCGGTGAGGGGCTGCGTGGTGGTGTCGGTAGCCGCTTGTGCGGGAGCCGCAAACAGCGTCGCGCCGAAAAGCGCCGCGATGGCGATTGTGGCGGTCAGCGATTCCGTCCATCTCACCGTTCTCATGGCCGGGCCTCCGGAGCGGGAACTACCAAGGGCGCGTTTATACCACTGAGACTACGCCATGTTCCTTGGATTGTCAGCCGTCCGGAAAGGTTGTGGCGCCGTGCTGGCCGATGGGCTAATTGAGTCGGTCCGGGCGGCGGATTGAATTCAAGCGCGCGGAACAAATGCCGATTGAACAAGTGACCGCAATGCACGGAGACGCGCACGATGATTGTGCCGACTCCGGGCATGTGGCACCGAGGCTGTGCCGTTCAGGCACGCACGGTTCAGACGGCAATCGGCCGCGGCGAGGTGACCTATGTCGATCACGAGTCTGGGCACTGCGGCGCTCTACAGCGCCTTTGAAAGTACGCAAGGAACATCGAACGGGCAGGGAAGCATACAAAGCGAATTTCAGCAGCTCGGGCAGGATCTGCAATCCGGAAACCTCACCGAGGCGCAGGAAGACTTCGCGACCCTTTCGCAGGATTTTTCCGGCGCAAACCAAACCAACGGCACCGCCAACAACGCGAATAACAATCCGATCGCGCAGGCTTTTAACGCCCTGTCGCAGGACCTGCAAAATGGCAACCTGTCTGCCGCGCAGCAGGATTACGCCACCATTCAGCAAGATGTTCAACAGCAAGGCGCCGGCCAGACGCATCATCACCATCGCCACGGCGGCGGTGGCGCAGGCGGGCAGGAACAGAACGAGATCAACCAGGCGTTCAGCTCTCTATCGCAAGCTCTGCAGTCCAACAACCTCTCCGGCGCGCAATCGGCATTCGCAACCTTGCAGCAGGACTTGCAGCAGCTTACACAGCAGGGAGGTTCTGCCGGCGGAACGAACGCAGCTTCGAACGCTGAGGCCACCGGAAGCAATTTGAGCGTTACGGTCTAAGCCAGCACAAACAAGCTGGCCAATGCCCGGAGAAACCGTCGGACCCTCCGGGCAATCACGCACAACCCCGCACCACGCCGACACTTATACCCGCCGAAAATAAAAAAGGCCCGGTCGATTTGCATCGACCGGGCCTTTGCGTTTGTCCGAATGCTCTTATGACAAAATCAGGATAACACAAGCCAGAACCCGTCGGTTACCGCAGCGATTGCTCGCCGCGGATTGAGAGTCACCGAGCCGCCCCCGTGAGAGGGCGATTTTGGAATGCCGTGCCTGCTACCGAAACAGGCCGTGCATTCTTTTTCCTTTAGAAAGGAGGTGATCCAGCCGCAGGTTCTCCTACGGCTACC
>Ga0335075_10000689_pt1 | contig 57785 bp, 48 predicted proteins | sample Lox_Sample_24_FD_206723 | JGI IMG/M metagenome (GOLD analysis project Ga0335075, IMG submission 206723) | Soil microbial communities from Loxahatchee National Wildlife Refuge, Florida, United States - Lox_Sample_2.4 | ecosystem: Environmental > Terrestrial > Soil > Wetlands | place: USA...
ACCCTTGGTGTTCGGCTAACAGTTCCCGCCATCAGGGCCTGTAAGGGACTTCCATCCCCAAGTCTCCCAAGTGACCACCACAGCCACTTCAGTTGCGCTTACGCGCTGCGCGCCATGCCTGGCGCACAAAAGAAGGGCAGGCAAAATTCTGCCTGCCCTGTTCACCGCCTGAATCAAAGGGCGAGTTCGCCGCGGATGAAGGCCTTCTCTTCTGTGAGCGCAAAGCCCAGCTTGCGAGAGAGCCGGTTCATGCGCTCGTTTTGCGGCAGGAAGTGGATGATGACGCAGCGCACCCCCTCGGCTCGGGCGGCGTCGAGGGCGCTGCGCAGCAGCGCTTCGCCCAGGCCCACACCCTGAAAGTCATCAGCGACGACAACGGCGAGCGTGGCCGGGCTGCCATCCTCCTGGCGATTCATGCGGCTGACGCCGGCGATAACGGAGTTGCCGGCCGCATCGCGCTTTTCGGCAACCAGAGCTAACTCGCGGTCGTAATCGATGAAGCAGATGCGGGTGAGGCGCTCGTGCGCGGTGCGGGCGCTGAGAGCCAGAGCGGTGAAGTATCTCTCGACGACGGTGCGCTCACTGAGGCGGTCGTGGAAGGCGACGATGAGCGGCTCGTCTTCCGGACGGATGGGACGGATGAGCATCTCTGCGCCGGACTTACTGGACCACGGCGTGACATACTGCACCGGATAGGGGCGGATGGCCGGACGCGGGAGCTGAAGTTCCGCAGTGTGCGGATCGTGGAGGACAACGCGGGCGTCGAGCGCGATGAGGCCATCCGGTGAAGCGAGCAGCGGGTTGATGTCGATCTCTTTGATCCAGCGCTGCTCGACGACAAGCTCGCTGAAGCGGACGACGAGGTCGTCGAGGGCGCCAAGGTCGACGGATTTGCGGCCGCGCACGCCTTTGAGCGCAGTGTAGATGCGGGTCTGCTCCATCAGGTGATGAGCGAGCGTGGCGTTGAGCGGCGGCAGAGCGAGAGCGCTGTCTTTGTACACCTCGACGAGTTGGCCGCCAGTGCCGAAGAGGAGCACCGGGCCAAGCTGCGGATCGATGCTGCTGCCGAGAATGATCTCGTAGCCATCAAGTTTGGCGAAGGGCTGCACAGTGACGCCAAGGAAATGTTCCGGGCCCGCCTTTGCAGTCACCGACTGCTGAATCTCGGTGAAGGCGCGGCTGACCTCGAGGGCAGAGCGCAGATTCAGCTTCACGCCGCCGACGTCGGTCTTGTGGGTGATGGTCTCGGAGTGCAGCTTGAGCACCACGGGATAGCCGATCGCTTCGGCCTGCTCGACGGCGCGAACGGAGGTAAGCGCGAGCTCGGTGCGGACGGTAGGAATGCCGTAAGCGGCGAGGAGCTGCTTGGATTCGTATTCGGTGAGGATGGTGCGCCCGCCGGCGCGAACCTTCCCGGTGATACCCGTGGCCAGATCGCGCTTCGTATCCAGCACGGCGTTGGAGCGGGCGGCAGGCGTTTCGTACAGATCGCGGAGATTGCGGGCGTAGCGCCAGGTGAATTCGAAAGCGCGGGCGGCATCGTCGGGAAATGGAAAGTCAGGAATGCCGGCCTGGCGGAGGATGCTTTCACCTTGTGCGATAAAGTCGCCGCCCATCCAGCTGGCGAGGACCGGCTTGTTGGTCGAGTGGGCGTAGGGCGCGAGCTTTTCGGCGATTTCGGTAGGATTGGTCATGCCCTGGGGCGTCAGGATCACCAGCATGCCGTCGGTGTTCGCGTCCGTCGAGGCGACCTCGAGTGCCCTGGCGTAGCGGTCAGCTTCGGCATCGCCCAGGATATCGACGGGATTGTTGTGGCTCCACGCGTCAGGCAGAAAAGCGTTGTAGGTCTCGACGGTTGCGGGCGAGATTTCGGTGAGCTCGCCGCCGGCCGCGATCAGCGCGTCGGTGGCCAGCACTCCAGGGCCTCCGGCATTGGTAAGGATGGTGAGGCGTGGCCCGCGAGGGCGCGGCTGCTTGGCCAGGGTCTCCGCGACGTAGAAGAGCTGGCCGATGGAATCGACGCGAAGGACGCCGGCGCGCTGGAAGGCAGCGTCGAGGACCGCGTCGCTGCCGGTGAGCGAGCCGGTGTGGGAAGCAGCAGCTTTGGCGGCAGCGGCCGTGCGTCCGGCTTTGATAACGAGGATGACCTTGCTCATGGCGACTTCGCGAGCGGCGGAAAGGAAGCTGCGCGCGTCGCCGATGGATTCCATGTAGATGGCAATGGAGTCGGTATAGGGATCCTGGCCGAAGTGGTCGATGAGGTCGCCCCAGCTGACGTCCAGCATGGAGCCGACGGAGGCAAAGCCGCTGAGGCCGACACGCTCGCGGATGCACCAGTCAAGAACGGCGGTGCCGAGCGCACCGCTCTGGCTGATGAAGGCAAGCCGGCCGGCCGGCACCATGTCCTTGGCGAAGTTGGCGTTCAGGCCGCCGACGGGGTTCATGACGCCGAGGCAGTTGGGGCCGATGATGCGCATTTTGCCGCGGGCGATCTCGCCCACCTGGCGCTCGAGGGCTTTGCCGGTTTCGCCGGCTTCCTTGAAGCCCGCGGAGATGATGATGGCGGAGGGCACACCGGCATCGACGGCCTCCTGCACGATAGCGGGAACGGTGGCCGCCGGGGTGGTGACAACGATGAGGTCGGGGACGCCGGGCAGCTTGCCGATCGAGGGGAACGCCGGTACGCCGAGCACGCTGGAGCGCTTTGGGTTCACCGGCCAGACCGGGCCGCCGAACGGACTGTCCATCATGTTTTTCAGGACCGTGAAGCCGACGCTGCCGGGGCGCTCGGAGGCGCCGACGACGGCGACGGCGCGAGGCGTGAAGATGGAATCCAGCGAGCTGCGGCCGAGACTGACGAGGTCGTGTGCCGGATCGATGATGACGGTAGCGTTTTGTTCGAGTTCAGCAATGGAGGAAGACAAGGGGAGATTCTCCTTAGGATTCCGTTCAGTGGCCGTAGGCGCCCTCCGCGGTAACTTTGCCGCGGAAGAGGCGATAGGAAACGATGAAGTAGATCAGCGCCAGCGCGAGGCCGAAGCACCACCAAATCAGCCCGACGTGCAGCGAATGCGCGCCGGTAAGGGCATTGGCCACGGTGATGTCGCGCGACGGATCGGTGGACGAGGGCAACAGTACGGGATACACTCCCGCAGCCGCGCCGACCAGCATGAAAACCAGATACAGACACGAGGACAGAAAGGCGGCAAGCGGCTTGCGCTGGCGGGTAAAGCTCAGGATGCCGACCAGGGACGCGATGACCAGCGCCGGAATGATGAACAGCACTGGATGCGCCCTGTAGTTGTTCAGCAGCGAGGGGCGCACGGCGATGGTGGCGGGCAGGCTGATGCAGGTGACCACCAGCAGAGCGATCCACATCCGCGCAGCGGCGCGACGGGCGCCGTCCTCCAGCTTGCCGGGAGCCTTGAGCGCCAGCCACAGCGCGCCATGCGTGGCCAGAGCCACCAGCGCGACGACGCCGCCAATCACGGTGTACCAGTCGAGGATGCCGGGGTTGGGTCCGACGCGCCAGTTGGTCCACAGGGGCAGGAAGAAGGTCTCGTCCGCGCCCACCGGCACACCGCGAATCACATTTGCCAGGGCGGCTCCGAAGAAGATGGCCAGCAGCGCACTGGAGATGAAGAACAACCCGTCGAAAAAGGTACGCCAGACATCGTGGTCGATGTGCATGCGCAGCTCGATGCTGGCGCCGCGCATAATCAGCAGCCAGAGGACGATCATCAGCGGCAAATAGAAGCCGCTGAAGGACGAAGCGTAGAGCAGTGGAAAGGAGAAGAAGAGCGTCCCGCCACCGGCCAGCAGCCAGACCTCGTTGCCATCCCACACCGGCCCAATGGAGCGGATCATGGTGCGGCGCTCCGTCTCCGAGCAGGCCAGCACCGGAAACAGAATGCCCACGCCGAGGTCGAAGCCGTCGAGGACGACGTAGGCTGCGATCATGACCGCGACAATCCAGAACCAGACAAATCCCATGGCGATCTCCTCTCTCCTAGGCGGTCAGCGTTTCCGACGCGGGCGGCGTCTCAGCGGATTCCGGCCCGGTGCTGATGAAGCGGTAGACGAGGACGATCCAGAGGATCGAGAGCAGGGTGTACATGCCGAAGAAGCCGAGCAGCGTAAACAGCGCGCTGCCCGCGGAAACCTGCGGGGAGTACCCCTGCGCGGTGCGAACGAGCCCGTAGACCAGCCACGGCTGGCGGCCAATCTCCGCAGTCGTCCAGCCGGCGGTGTTGGCGATGTAAGGCAGCGGGAAGCTAAGAAGGATGGCCCACAGAGTCCAGCGAGCGTGGAAGAGCTTGCCGCGCCAGAGCAGGAAACCGGCGACGGACATCAGCAGGACAAACCAGGTTCCCAGGCCGGCCATGATGTGGTAGCTGTAGTAGAGCAGCGGCAGCGCGGTGGGCCAGTCGTTGCGCGGAAAGGCATCAAGACCCTGAACCTGGGCGCGCGTGGTGCCGTAGATCAAAAAGCTGAGCACGTCGTTGACGGCCAGCGGATTTTCGATGACTTCCTTCTGAATGTCGGGCTGGCCGATGAGTACAATGGGCGCGCCCGCCTGGGAGCGAAAGAGCCCTTCCATGGCGGCGATGGCGGCCGGCTGATTGTGGGCGACATAGCGGCCGGCCATATCGCCGGTGGGAAAGATCTGCACGATGCAGGCGATGAAGCCGGCGACGACGCCGATTTTCAGAAAGAGCTGACCGAACTCCTCGTGCTTTTTCTCGAGTTGATAGAAAGCCCCGGTGGCAGCGACAACAAAAGCGGCGGTGACGACCGCGCCACACATATTGTGCGTGTATTCGAGCCAGGCCCAGGGGTTCAGCATGAACTTCCAGAAGCTGGCTACTTCATAGGTGCCGTTGGGCAGCAGCCTCTCGCCGACGGGATGCTGCATCCACGCATTGGTGACGATGATGAAGAAGCCGGAAATCCAGGAGCCTGCCCAGACCATAACGGCGGCGCCGAAGTGCTGGAGTTTCGAGAGCCGCTTTTCGCCGAAAAGGAACAGGCCGAGAAAGGTGGACTCCAGAAAGAAGGCAAAAACGCCTTCCATGGCCAGAGGCTGCCCGATCACGCCTCCCGTGAGGCGGGAGAATTCCGACCAGTTGGTGCCGAACTGGAATTCCATGGGGATGCCGGTGACGACACCGAGCATGAAGTTGATGGCAAAAATCTTCGCCCAGAAGCGGGCGGCGTGATTCCATTGCTCATGTCCGGTGCGAAGACCGATCAGCTTCATCACCACCATCAGCATTGCCAGGCCCATGGTGAGTTGCGGAAAGAGGTAGTGAAACGTGACGGTGAACCCGAATTGAATCCGGTCCAGCACAAGGGCGTTCATACCAACTCCAGGGTAACGGCAGGAAGAGCCGCCGCTCTGTGACCAATGTCACAAGAACTCCACTCGGGGCCAGGCGGCGGACACAGCCGCCGGGCAGCGGGTGGCCGCTCCGTCGCTCTGGCTCAGGCCATCCGCCGTCCAGTCGAATGCAGGTTCGACTCTCCTCAGCTTACTGCAGGTGCAGCTCGTTCTGGAGGCTCAGGTCGTTGAGGACCTGGGGATTGGTTTCGTCGACGGCGAGCAGATTGTGGCAAAGGCTGCAGTCGTTGCTGAGGACTTTGCCGCTCCTCGAGATATGGTTGCCGTCGTGGCAGCGGAAGCAGCCGGGAAATTGCATGTGCCCGATATTGTTGGGGTAGGTGCCCCAGGTGACTTTCATCGAGGGGAAGACGTTGCGGTCGTAGATGGCGACGAGGCGCTTGCCAGCCGAAGCCACGAGCGGGCGCTGCGCAGACCACACCTGCGGATACTGCGTGCGGTAGAAATCATCGAGGCCGGCAACGATCTTCCGGCCGGCTTCCGTCTGCGAGGAGTAATTGGCCTGAATGAGAGCCAGGCCCTCCTTATGCACGAAGGGAAGGCTGCTGCTGGGCGTGCCGTCGACCATGGCCTCGTCGATCGCCCCTTCGGCGGTCTCGAAGACGTGGGTGGCCTGGTTGTGGCAGTCCATGCAGTCCATGGTGCGGGTGTAGCCCTTGATGGGGCCTTTCCACGAGGAGTCGACGTACTGGGTGGTCGTGCCGTCAGGATTGGTGGCGGTAACGGCGATGATGTGCTGGGCGTCGGGATCGGTGGAGACGTATTCGTAGTGGTCGAGGTGATGGCCGTGGATGCCGGTGCGGTGAGAGAGCGAATCCACGCCGCCGAGGTGCAGGACGAGGACGGTGCGGGTGACGGAGTTCTTCTCGTCGTCGCTGAAGGTGGTCTTGACGATGAGCTTTTCGCCGACGAAGTGAGTGGGAGAGTGGCACTCCTCGCAGGTTTCGCGCGCCGGACGGAGCACATTGAGCGGCGCAGTGATGGGGCGAGGATGGGTGCCGAAGGCGACCTCGACCAGCTGCTTCGTCCCATTGACTTTGGCCTGGACGTAGGACTCCATACCGGAGCCGACGTGACACTCGACGCAGGGGACGTGGGAGTGGGGCGAAACCTGATAGGCGCTCCACTGCGGCGCCATGACATGGCAGGACGTTCCGCAGAAGCGCGCGGAATCCATGTAGGTGACGCCCTGATAGGAAGCAGAGCCAACGATGATGAGGTTGATGAAAGTGGCGGCGAGCACGATGAGGACGCCATGGCGGAAGATGGGGTCGCCGAGGTGGATTTCCGGGTAGGTGGTGGGCAACTGGCCGGCGCGGCGCAGCCGGTTGCGGCGCAGCGCCATGCCGACGGGGACCAGCACCAGCCCGAGGACGAAGAGCGCGGGGAGGAGCAGAAAGAAGATGATCCCGAGGTAGGGATTGGTGTAGCGATGGCCGATGATCTCCATGCCCCAGTAGAGGAGCAGGGTGATGGCGGAGGCCGTGGTGAGGCCGGAGCCGATGAGCGTGACAGGATTATTCCCGAAGAAGAAGAACGGCTGAAGCCAGTTTTCCTTCAGTCTGCGTAACAGGGACATGCTTGCCTCTTAACCGACGAAATACGCGCTGAGCGCCAAAACCAGGAGGGTGAGGCCAATCAGGATTGCGGTGAACCCCACCACCCGGCTGAAATTTATCAGCCATTTCGGAGGTGCGTCTGTGATCCTTGTCGCAGACCTTCCCTCGGCGATCATCCGCTGGTATTCAAGGGGGCGCCGCTGGCGGAACTCCTCCTCGCTCTCGCGCCCGGTGAAGATCACATAGTCCATAGGGAAGCTGTCGGGCCGGAGATGAGTGTTGACGAAATGGATGGCGAAAATGAAGAGGATGGCGAGCAGCCCTTCGTCACTGTGGATGATGAGGGCGGCATTGAGGGCCCAGCCAGGCAGGAAGTGCGCGAAGAAAGGCGCAAACCACATGGCGTAGCCGGACAAGCCGATGACCACCATCCCCCAGAAGACGGCCCAGTAGTCAAACTTCTCCCAGTAGGCGTAGCGCTCGAACTGTGGCTTGGGACCGAGACCGAGGAACCAGCGGAAATGGGCGAAGAGGTCCCGGACGTCCTTCCAGTTGGCAACCATGGAGGTAGGTCCCCAGAAGATGCCCTTCTCGCGCTTGAAGAGGCCGCGAGCGAACACGTCGCGCACGTGGATGAGGAAGGCGAGCGTGAGGATGAGCGCGCAGAACTTGTGAAAGAAGAGGATGGCGCCGAATCCGCCGACCTGGCGGGCGAGACGGATGGCCCAGATGGAGCCACTGAAACGCATGACCAGCCCGGTGGCCGCCAGCACCAGAAAGGTGGTGAACAGGACAGCGTGGAGATAGCGCTGGACCAGGGTGAAACGGAGAAACCAGCGCTGGCGCGGAGGCTCGGCCAGGGGCGCGGGAACGGCAGCCGGCTCCGGTTCCGGAACGGAGTCGGTCGGGACGGTCTCAGTCGGATCAGGCATGTTTCCCTCCATTGGTCCGCGCCATATGCGAGCGGACGAGCCACAGCACGGTGTGGATGAGGAAGAAGGTGAGAACACTGGCGAGGAGCAGGTTCATGAACAGGCGAATATAGTAGAGCGCCGGATTGAGCCTGCGATTGCGGGGATTGGCGTGAGGCTGGTACTGCACGAAGCTGGCGTTGGCTCCGGCGTGGCACTTGCCGCAGGTTTTGACCAGATTGGCCTGGTTGATGGGCGAGCGCGGATCGGAGGCGGGCAGGATTTCGTGCGCGCCGTGGCAGTCCCAGCAGCGCGCCGTCTGCACGTAGCCGCCCAGCAGACCGAGCTGAGAGTGGAAGGTGTCACGATAGGTGGAGAACTTGTCCCTGTGGCAGGTTCCGCACACCGGCGTGGACTGCATGCGGAATTCCGAGGACGTGGGCTCAAGGATGGCATGCGCGGTATGGCAGTCGGTGCACACCGGGGCATTGGCGTTCCCGGCGGCAACCGCCTTGCCGTGAATGCCGGCCTGGTACTGCTCGTTGATGCCGACGTGGCATTTGCCGCAGGTGCCGGGGATGTTGGTCCGGTAGGTAGAACTCTTCGGATTCGTACGGCTCAGAATGCCATGCGAACCGTGGCAACTGGTGCAGTTGGCGGCGACCAGCAGGCCTTCCTGGCTCACGGCGTAGCCGTGAATGGAATCCATGTAAAGGCCGTACACGTTAATCAGGGCATGTTGCTTCGCCAGCGCCGGGTTGCCGTGGCACGAGCCACAGGTTCTGGGGATGTTGAGCGGATAAACAGGCGAGGCCGGATCGGTCCTGGCAAGGATCAGATGCGGATTGCCGTGGCAGCTGAGGCATGGATGATCGCCGGCCTTCGCATGGACGCTGCCGGCAACGCCTGAAACTTCATCGGCGTGGCAGGTGGAGCAGTCGACATCGGCGGCGTTGGCCGGATGCGGATAGCCTTTGACGTTGGTGTGGCAATCGGTGCACTTCAGGCTGCCGTGAACGCTCGCGTGGAACTTATCGCTGTCGATCGAGACGCTCTTACCCGAGGAGTCCGTCATGCCAGGAGTTCCGTGGCAGGAGAGACAGTCGGTTTGCGCGTGCAGCGGCCGCGCCGGCAAGGCGAAGAGCAGCGCGGACACAACAATACTCAGGCCGATGGAGAAAGACCTTTTCATGGCAGCTCCCTGTCTGCTGGCAGCGCACCGCAGCGGCGGGAAAGATTCGTACTCAGCACCTTCCCGGCCGCGCCGTGTCAGCCTGCATTTCCGTTCCGTTACTTCTGCAGGGTGCGGATGTAGGAAATGACTTCCCTGATCTGGGCATCGGTGAGCTTGCCGTTGTAAGAAGGCATCTTGCCTTTGCCATCCTTGGTGATCGCGATGAGCGATGCTTCGGAGGCTGCCTTTGCCGCCGGTGACTTGAAGGACGGGACCTTCATCATCTTGCCGACGGGAGTGGCGGCGGTTCCGTCTGGACCATGGCACATCTGGCACTTGGCTGTGTAGGTGGCAGCGCCGGCGCTCTGCGCGAAGGCAGGCGCCGCGATGGAGGCGGCGAGCAGGATCATTGCCGCGGCTCTGATGCGGTTTCTCATGAAGATTGCTCCTGGCCGGGGGCTACGATCCCAGGCTCTTCCTTGAGATAAAACCCGGGCGGGAAAACGGTCTGTGATGCTCGGCACAATGCGACTAAACGACAGTAACGGCGCGGAGAACCGAGCGGTGCTGTGCGCAATCACGAGCGATCGGGTGGAGCGCCGGGACCTCTGTCGGGGGCGGGCGCGGAGGTCGGATCGGGCGGCGAGCCGGGACCTGGGGACGACTCGGCCGCAGTCTGTGCGTCGTCCTGCTCGCGATGCTCATGCTCGGGCGCATGGCCGGTGAGGAAGGTCCATTTGACGGGGTAGATGTCGGGGTCGAAGAGGACCGCGTAGAAGTGCCAGATGACAATGGCCAGCGTGGCGAGGATGGCCTCGTAGAAGTGAATGGCCGTGGAGACGGCAAGAACCGCAGCGGGATGGGGCAGGTGGGCGAGGATCCAGTTGTTGAACCAGAGCAGGACTCCGGTGACGGCCATGACGGCAGTGCCCCACACCAGCGCCCAGTACTCGGCCTTCTCGGCGTAGTTGAAGCGGCGATAGGTGGGCAGGCTATCGCGGTGGCCGAGGTTGTATTCGACGGTCTGTACAGCTTCTTTGGCGTCGCGCAGATCGGGAACCATGTCGCGCAGCCAGCGGCGGCCGGATCGTTTGGCGGAGAGATAAAGGATATGCCAGACCGAAGTTCCGATCAGGAGCACGCCGGCAACGCGATGGACCCAGCCGCGGATGGGGATGTGGTGCTCCCAGCGGACGACAGGGACGACCCAGAAGGCATGGGGGAACTTGAGCGCGAAGCCGGTGATGACAAGAACGATGAAGCTCGAGAGCAGGAGGGCGTGCTGGACGCGCTCACTGCGGTTGAGGCGGATCTGGCCGGGTGCGCGGCGGTATTGAGCCAGCGCAGCCATGGCCTTGCGGCGCCAGTCGAGAAAATTATGGAGGAACATGAGCCCGAGCGCGATCGGGATGACGATGAAGTAGAAGAGCTTCACAAAGTCCAGCACGCGGCCGCCCGGGCTGGTGGAGGCGAGGACGTGGACCGGGCCGATGGCGAAGCGACGGCCGGCATCGGCATGGCACTGCCCGCAGGTTTTGCCGAGATTGGCGCGGTTGACCGTAGAGCGCGGATCGCTGGAGGGGTAGATGTTGTGGACACCGTGGCAACTGGCGCAGTTGGCCACGGTCTGCCGGCCTTCGCGCGACGCGAGGCCGTGATAGCTGTCGTCGTAGGTGGGGACGCGATTCGCAGGCAGGTTGAAGCCGGCCATGAGCTGCGTATCGCCGTGGCAGCGCGAGCAGGCTTCCTGCGAGACGTTGGCCATGTAGACCGGCGAGCCGGGGTTGGCAGGAGCCAGAATTTTGTGCTCGCTGTGGCAGTCCGTGCAGGTGGCGGCCTGGAGAACGCCGTGGGCGACCGCCTGGCCGTGGATGCTGGAGGCGTAGATCTGGTAGACCGCGGCGTGACAGCGGCCGCAGGTGGCGGCGACGTTCTGTTTCCAGATTTTCGAGCGCGGATCGGACGCAGGCAGGATGTCGTGCGTGCCGTGGCAGTCGCTGCAGGAAGCGGCATTGAGGTTGCCCTGAGCAATGGCGCGGCCGTGGACGCCCTGGCGCCAGGCGGCCACTGGCTGCACTTCGGCAAACATGTATTTCGCAGCCAGCTTCGGATTGGAGTGGCAGGACCCGCACGTATCGGGCAAACGCTGCTTGCTGACGGGCGAGCGCGGATCGGAGGCGGCGAGGACCGTGTGCGCCGAGCCGTGGCAGTTCTCGCACGTGGGCACGTCGCCATTGCCGTGGATTCTCGCGCGGCCATGCACGCTGGCCTGATATTGCGCGACCTCGGTCGCGTGGCAGGTGGCGCAGAGCTGCGTGCCGGCAACAGCATTCTGCACGTTGACGGTGCCGTGGCAGGCAATGCAGGTTTGGGAGCTGTTGGGATCGCCCAAAGCCGCGTGGGCGCCCGAGGCGAGCTGCTGTGCGGCGTCGGCGTGGCAGGCGACGCAGGAGGCGGAGGCGGTTTTGGCGTTGTGCGATGCCGCCGCAGCGCCGGCGTGGCAGTCCAGGCAGCCGAAGAGGCTGTGCGGGCCGCGCATGTGCGTGGACGGATTGACCGTGATGTCCTTGCCCCTGGCATTCTTCAGGCCGATCGCCGTTCCATGGCAGGTGAGGCAGTCCGAGGCGTTCTGAGTATGCGCAGACGGGACGAAGAAGGCGGTCAGCAGACAAAGAAAAAGAACCGGAAGGCCAGCGCGGCGACTTCCGGTTCGATGCGCGAAATCCGACGGTTCCGCAAGCGGTTCCTGCGCGTGGGTCCCCATGACTTGCCTTCTTCCCTCGCCCGCGCCCATCCCGGATCGGGTGGCAGCGGAGCTTCCGGAATCCTGCCCGCGCCCGCGCCGGATTCCGGCCTGACTGCCCCTGACAAGACCAGGCGGCACACAGAGAGCAGCGGCGGCAGGTTGATAGCCGGCGGTACTCCCGGCGGTGCCGCTGCTTACTTCTGCAGTGCGCGGATGTACGCCACGACTTCCTGGATCTGAGCGTCGGTCAGCTTGCCCGCATAGCCGTGCATTTTGCCGACCCCGTCTTTGGTGTCTTTGAACAGCACGGCGTCCGCGGCTTTCACATCCTCGGGCGATTTGAGGGAGCGCATCTTCATCATCCTGCCCATCGGAGTAGCGGCTGCTCCGTCGGGGCCGTGACACATGGCGCATTTGGCGTTGTAGGTGGCCTGACCGGGCTGCTGCGCGAACATGGGAAGAGCAAGAGAGAGCCCAAGCAGAGCCATTACCGTGAATCTCAGGTTCCGGTTCATGATCCGCTCCTTACTGCTGCAGCGATGACCGGGGCGAACCCCGGCCATGCTGGTGTGTTTCGAGACCTCAGAATTCGTAATGGAATCCGACAGTGAGGATGTTGGCGTGGAAATCGCGCGGCGCAGTCTCGCCCGAATTCGGCAGCGTGAGACCGGTCTGCAGGCCGGCGAGCGCAGGAGAGTTGCAGGCAACCACGGTGGACGGTGTGGTCGGCGTCGGTCCGGCGGTGGTGCAGTCCGGCGCGCCGGAAGGACCGCCCTCCCCATAGCCGTAGTAGTTGTACCGGGCGTTCCAGACGAATCCGGGACGGACGGTCCAGGCCAGTCCTACAAAGGGCGACTGGTACCTGGAGTTCAGCGAGCCGGCAACGTCGCGGGCATCGTTGTAGAAGCGGGTGCCTTCCACTGCATTCAGGTTGTAGCCGATGTTGGAGTGGAACGATTTGACCGGCGAAAGCGTGATGGCGGCCTGCAGGGAGTTGGTGGGAGCATCCTCGAAATCTTTCGCCGGGCCGAAGTCCCAGGTATTTCCGCGGTTCGCCGCGGTGGCCGGGCAGACGGTACCGGTCGGCGTGGCAGCTCCAGGCAGCGTGGCTGAAGCGCCGGAGAGATAGCAGATATTCGTCGCCGTGTAGACGTCGCTGTAGGCGTAATTGAAATCCAGAGCGTAGTGCCCGTTAGGCGAAAGCTGGGCGCCTAAAGCCGCTACGCGGGTGTGCGCCACATGGTCGAGCGGGCCATCGTAAGCGACAGCGCTCGGATTGCTGGTCGGGGCGCCAATGAAGGGCGCTACGATATCTGCCTGGTTGTTGTCGGTGTTGTTGTGCAGCTCCATATCGTTGAAGGCGCCGGAGAGCGTGGCCCAGGCTTTCGGCCGGTAGAGGGCATGGACGCGATAGTGCTGCTGCTGGCGCGGCGCGATCGGAGTGAAAACGTTGTCGGCATAGAGGACCTCGGCGCTGCCGTCGAGGTTCCACTGGTCGTTGGGACGCACTGAGGCGTTGAAGACACCGCCATTCTGGTTGATCGTCACGGTGCCATCATTGGTCGCGCCCAGGGTCAGCGGGGCGTTGTGCGGGATGCCTTCGCCGATGAGGTGGTTAACGTGCCGATAGGTGAGCGAGAGGGTGGCGCGAGACCAGCCGTCCCACGTGCCGGTCAGATTATTGGTGATGAAGCGCTGGCCGAAGAAGTCGTATACCGGCACGCCGATGGCGCCGCTGCCCTCGAAGGTGCCTGTGGCCGGGGTGGTGGCTGTGTTCACGGTTGTCGTCGTCACGCTGGTGCAGTTGATGGTTTCGTTGGTGCCGGCGCAGGGCCCGGGCGCGGCGGCAGTGCCGACATTCAGCGCGCTGGTCGTCACGCTGGTCATCGTGGAGACGCCCGGCTCCTGCTCACTTGAGAAGGTCACCTGATCGTCGAAACTGACCTTACGCGTCGCCTGCCATTCGAAGGCATAATCGGCGGCGGTGACTTCGCGCTTCGCCGTGGCGGTAGCCGTGTAGTCCTGATAGAGCGTGGCCTTGGCCAGACCCTGGAAGATATCCTGATAGAGAGGCAGGTTCATGTTGGCCTTGGTGTAGCGGACATCCCCGTTCATGGAGATATTCCGGATGCTGGAACTCTGGAACCGGAAGATCTCCGTGGGATAGAGGATGCGCGTGGGCGCCGAACGGAAGTAGCTGGTAATGACGCCGCAGGCCGGATTGACGATGGGCACGCCGCCCGGAGTCGATGGTGCGGAGAGAACCGGGGTGGCTCCGGCGTTGCAGGCGGTCGCGGGCGTTCGGCTGTCGTAGTCCGCCAGAAGGGCCACCCGGGTTCCGTCTTGCTCCTGCAGGCGGAAATAGCTGGGATCCATGGCGAAATACGAGTCGTTCTTATAGTGGTCGACGACTTCCTCATAGGTGAGGCGAGTGAGCGGCACCGGTTTCCAGTCGATCTCGCCGGTAAAGTCGTCGGTGCTGTTGCGCTGCATTTCCTGGGTGAGGAAGTCGTAAGAGCTCGCGACCTGATAACCGCTGGGCGTCAGGCTCGGACCCTGAAAGACATCCTGCGAATAACCCGCCTGATAGCTCAGCTTCGAGACCGGAAAGAGCGTGAGATTCACATTGGTCCGGCGGCGGACGGTGTTGTACAGGAAAGGCGACTGATCGACCTGCGGCCAGGAGTAGGGTGTCGACGAACCGGCAACGGGCAGGGACTGGCCGGACGGGATGTTCGGGTTGCCGAGCAGATCGTAGTCGAAATACTGACGGTCGCGGAAGAAGTTTCCGGAGAACTCGTAGAGATTGCCCTTGTAAAAATCGATGCGGGCATAGTTGTCCGGATCGCCGCCCCAACCGTTGGAGAAGGCGCTGAGCGAGTCGACCAGCGTGTGCTTTGTGCCGGGCAGGGCATGAAGCTCGAAGGTCTCGCCCAGGACGCGCGGACCCGACTCAAGATTCACCATAGTGTCGTACATGGCACCGCTGCCGTAGATGCCGGCCATGTGACCGCCCAGATCGATGGATTCATGAAGCGTATAGCCATTGGGCGCCACCGGCTGCGTACCCGAAGTCGCATCCTGTGCGATCGCGGCGCCGGTCGTCATCAAAAGTACGGCGACCCCAATGCTCCCGGCGATGCGCTGAACCGTTACGGGAGAAAACCAGCCTGCCTTCTTCATAGGAAGCCTCACTTGGAAAAAAGTCCCCATATCAACCCTCATCCGGAGCCGGGCCGCGAGGGCGCGGCCCGGCTCCGCCACTGCTAACGAAGGAACGCCGCGTTGATGTTCGAGCCGTGAATGTACGTGTGGCAGCTCGTGCACGGCGCGATCTCGTCGGATCCCGAGTTCATGCCATGAACCGTTCCGGCTGCGACCCGGCTGTGGCACTGGTTGCACAGCGTATTGATCGACGGCATGTTGAGCATCCGCGCGTTCTCCGAACCGTGCGGGGAATGGCAACCCAGGCAACCCTCCGCCCGGACCGCGGCGTGCTCGTAGACGAACGGCCCGCGCACATCCATGTGGCACTTCGTGCAGATCATGTTCTGATCGGCCGTGGAGCGCAGGTTGTTCGGCCCGAAGGTGCCGTGCACGTCGTGGCAGTCGCTGCACTTCACCACGCCCTCATTCACCGGATGGTGGAAGGGCATATCGAAGTTCGGCTTCACGTCGGTATGGCACTGGAAGCAGAGCTGCGGCTGGGCGGCGACGAGGAGATTCTCCTGAACCTTCGGCGCATGCACGCTGTGGCAGCTCAGGCAGCTCAGGCCGGCTTTGGCATGCGGCGAACGCTGGTAATTCGGGTGCACGCCGGCGTGGCAGCCGAGACAGGTCTCGTTGATCTGCTGCGGGGTGAGCTTACCGAAGCGCCGGATCTTGGTGACATCCCCGCCGCCTTCCACGTGGGCCTGACCGGGACCGTGGCAGCTTTCGCAGGTGACGCCGTGGCCATTATGTTCGTAAGCGAGACGGGAATGAGGATTGCCGGCGAAATTCTTCACCACATCCTCATGGCAGGTTGCGCACATCTCCTGACCGACGTAGCCCGCCGGAACCGCGGCCGCCCCACTCTGAGAAGTCGCCGCCTGCTGAGGACCATGGCCCGCAGCCCGCGCCAGCCTGGTTCCTGCGAACCCGGTCAGCAGCAGAAGACACGCCGTGCTGATGACGAAACGACGCATGCGTATTCACCTCGTGCAGCCTGCCAGGCAATCCCGCTTCTTAAGGCGCCGCCAGCCGGCTGAAATGACTGCATCATGTACATCCGGAGAATATCGGCGGGGGGTGGAACGCCTCAGTGACAGGCATCACAGGGTGGTTTTGGGGGTTACGCAGTGATAAAGATCACTGGAGATTTCAGGCCGGAAACGGCACCTGGAGGCATCCAGGCGCAGCGGCGACGACTCCATGCCGATCGCCGCATGCGCAGAATAGCCAATGTTTATGCGGATTTCGATCGATGTGCTGAGCGTGGCGGGCTCAGAACGGGCACCATCCTGCGCGGCATTACTTTGGTTCGCTGAGTTTAGAGGAATCGCGACGGCGGCGGAGCTGTGGAAAGCGCGTTTGTGGCTCAGCGCGGCCGGTCAGCGCGCTTCGACAGCGGAGATTTCCGCCATTGGCGAGGCAGCGGAAAGCTCGCTCTGCACCCATTCCGCAATCTGCTCGAGCGCGGCATCGAGCAGCTCAGGGAGGGCCGCATACACGCCGGGCGTCAACTCGGTGCCCCAGCCTATCACCTGGGGCTGGACGCCGAGCACGACGACCTCGTGCGGCGCGTTGCCGGTAAGGCGCAGGGCACCGAGGAGGTCGGAGAAGCCGAGGAGATGGACACTCCTGGCCACAGGGAGGATATCGACGTCTCTGTCGGCAAAGCGCAGCAGCGTGCCGGGGGCGGCGCCGGCCTCGATGGCATCGAGGGCCAGCAGGTGGGTCACGCCGTCGAGGGGATGCAGAAGATCGAGGCCGAGCGTGCCGCCTTCAATGAGCAGGACGGATTCCGGCAGGCGCGGGTCTGTACGCAGGCGCTGGATGGCCAGCATGCCGAGGGCGTCGTCGGCGCGCATGAGGTTGCCGAGGCCAAGGACGGCGATGCGCGCGGCGCTCATCGATCCCAGTAGCGATTGCGGTGGATTTTGCGTTTCCCGAAGAGTTGACGCGGCTCGAGATGCGCGATTTTCAGCTCCTCGTCGATGGTCTGGTCGTCGACGAATTTGTACCCGCTGAAGACGCTTTCCATCTCCGCATTGCGCTCCGTCACGGCCACCAGCACAGCGCTGTAGACGTGATGGATAAAAAATCCCATGAGCAGGAACAGGAACAGGTAGTGAATCATCCGCAGCCGCTGGATGTCGATCAGGCGCGGAATCCAGCCGACGAAGAAGTTGAGCGTGGGCGAACCCTCAACGGTGCCGAAGAGCACCAGGCCGGTGACGCATTCGCAGGCGATGAGGAAGTAGACGACGATGTAGGTGAGTCCGGCCAGTGTGTTGTGGCCGATCTGCTCGAAGGGCTTGCGCTGCCGGAAAGTGTAGTAGCGCACCATCGCCTTCAGACTGAACCACTGGCGGCGGGTGAGGGGCAGGAACTGACGCCAGCGCGCCCAGTGATTGCCGGCGAAGAACCAGTAGATGCGAACGATGAGGGCTCCGATGAGCTCGAAGCCGGCAAGCTCGTGGATGAAGCGCACCGTGCCCATCGTCCAGGTTCGCGGACCGGGGAAGATGAGAAAGGGATGGTGGAGGTAGAGACCCGTCCAGGTGAGAACTGTGACCGCGGCAACGATGCCCCAGTGGCTGAGGCGGACCGGCAGCTCCCAGACGTAAACCGGAACCAGGTGCTCCTCGGCTGCTGCGACGTGCTTCTCTTCGGGAACGGGAGTCAGGACGGCGGCCATCACATACCTCCCGTCTCCGGCGCGGCCGAGCAGGCCGGCGCGGGCGGCGCCACGACTGCCAGAGAGTCACGGCCATAACGGTGGCCATCAGCGTCGATGACGTGCACGGCGCAGGCCAGACAGGGATCGAAGGAGTGGACGGTGCGCAGCACTTCCAGCGGGCGCTCGGGATCGGCGATGGGCGTGTCCAGCAGGGCGGCCTCATAAGCTCCGCGCTGGCCGTGCGCATCGCGCGGGCCGGCGTTCCAGGTGGATGGCACCACCGCCTGGTAGTTGACGATGCGCTTGTTTTCGATTTCGACCCAGTGTCCGAGGGAGCCGCGAGGCGCTTCCTCCAGCCCGAACCCGGCGCAGGATCTGGGCCAGCCATCCGGATCCCACATGTCACCGTCGTGGATGCGGACGTCGCCGCGAGACATGTGGTCGTCGAGCTCGGCGACCCAGTTCGACAACTGGCCGGCAACGATCTGGGCCTCGACAGCGCGGGCGGCAATGCGGCCGAGGGTGGAGAAGAGCGCTGTGGGCGGAGCGTTGAACTTCGCCAGCACGCCGTTCACCGCTTGCTTTACGGCCGGACTGCCAGAAGCATAGGCGACGAGGGTGCGCGCCAGGGGGCCGACTTCGACCGCCTTGTCGTCATAGCGCGGCGCCTTCAGCCAGGAGTATTTGCCGTCGGTGTTGAGGTATTCGTAGGGCGGTTTGGGCCCGGAATAGTGTGGATTCGTCTCCCCCGTGGCCGGCGCCAGGCTGACCTGAGCGCCCACGGAATAGTCATACCAGGAGTGGCTGACGTACTCGGCCACCTTGCCGGGGTCGACAGGATGCACGGTGGAGAGATCGCGGCCGAGGAGGACGCCGCGCGCGAAGAAGAAGCGCGAGGGATCGTCGATGCTGCCGGCGGGCAGATCGCCATAGGCCATGAAGTTGCCCAGGCCCTCGCCGTAACCGAACCACTCCTTGTAGAAGCCGGCGATGGCCAGCACATCCGGAATGTAGACCTGATTGACGAAGGTCTGCGCGCGCGTCACCAGCTCGTTGAAGAGGGTGATGCGCTCCGGATTGATGACCGCCTCCGGCTCCGTGCCGTCGATTGCGGTAGCCATCCCACCTACGAGGAAGGTCTGCAGGTGTGGATTTTTACCGCCCAGGACCGCGTGGATGCGAATAAAGTCCCGCTGCATATCAAGCGCTTCGATGTAATGCGCGACAGCAAGCAGGTTCGCTTCCGGTGGCAGTTGGTAAGCAGGGTGTCCCCAGTCACCGCTGCTGAAGAGGCTCAACTGCCGCGAGGCCACAAGGGCCTGAACGCGGTCCTGGACTCCCTTAAAGTAGGTTGTGCTCGATTTGGGCCATTCCGAGATGGACTGCGCGAGCTGCGAAGTCTTCGCCGGATCAGCTTTCAGGGCCAGCGTGACATCGACCCAGTCGAGCGCGTGAAGATGGTAGAAGTGGACAACGTGGTCCTGAACGTTCTGCGAGCCCGCGATAAGGTTGCGCACCAGGCGCGCATTGTCAGGGATCTGAATGCCGAGGGCGTTTTCGACTGCCCGGACCGAAGCCAGCGCGTGCACCGTGGTGCAGACGCCGCAGATGCGCTGGGCCCAGATCCAGGCCTCGCGCGGATCGCGGCCGCGCAGGATGAGCTCGATGCCGCGGAACATGGTGCCGGAGCTCCAGGCGTCGGTGACGCGGCCTCCGTTCACCTCCGTCTCGATGCGGAGATGACCTTCAATGCGGGTTACGGGATCGATGACGACTCGGGACATCAGCGCACCTCCGTGGTCTGCGGCTCAGCGGCTTCTTCCCTGTGGGCCTGCCCGTTGCCGTTGGGGTGGAAATGGTCGCGCACCACATGGCCCACAGCGTGGGCGGATGTGGCTGCCGCGACTCCCGCGACGACCGTCCAGCCGATCTGGCCGGCGGTGACATCGACGCCGAAGCCGGCCGGATGCGGCAGGCGAGAGTAGAAAGGCGATTTGTTGTCCCAGAAGCGCGGAGAGGCGCAGGCGATGCAGCCATGGCCGGATTTGACCGGCCAACTGGTGGCGTTGTTCCAGCGCACGGTGGGGCAGTTGTAATTCGCCTCCGGACCCTTGCAGCCCATTTTGTAGAGGCACCAGCCTTTGCGGTGGCCCTCGTCGCCCCAGGCCTGCACGTAGCGGCCGGCATCGTAGTGGGCCCGGCGCTCGCACTGGTCATGAATCAGCTCGCCGTAGGCGAACAGCGGCCGGTTCTCCGCATCGAGCGCCGGCAGCGCGCCGAAGGTGAGGTAATGTACCAGCACCGCGGCGGTGTTCACGGAGTTGTGAGGACAGCCCGGCAGATTGACCACGTTGACGCCCGGAACGGCTTCCTGCAGACCCACCGCGCCGGTGGGATTCGGTTTGGAGCGGACCAGGCCGCCGTCCCACGCGCAGGCGCCGACGGCGATGACCGCGGCGGCTCCGCCGCAGACCTCCTGCACGATCGAGAGCGCGGTGCGGCCGCTGATGGTGCAGTAGATGCCATCCTCGGCAGTGGGAACAGCGCCCTCGACGATAACGAGGTACTTGCCCGCCTCTTCCCTGACCACGCGCTGCAGAGCAGCCTCAGCGTGTTTGCCATACCCGGCCATGATGGTCTCGTGGTACTCGAGCGAAACGGCTTCGAGAACAATGTCCTCGATAGTGGGGTGGGGCGAACGCAGCATCGACTCGGTGTTTCCGGCGCAATCCTGAAATTCGAGCCACACCAGGGTGGGTTTGCGCTTCGTGCTCAGCGCGTCGGCGATGGTTTGCGCGTAAGACGTCGGCAGCGCCAGGGTCGCGGCCATAGTGCCACAGAATTTCATAAAGCGCCGACGCGAGACTCCTCGCTCCTTGCAAGTTTCCAGCACCGTTTTTGCTTCGGGCATCCGGCCCCTCCTGTCCGCTCATCGCAACTTTCCGGGGATTTGCAGACAGACCGTACCGTTGGGGGAAAAGTCCTGTATGTGACCGCGATCACAGTGCCAGCTTTTTCACGGCGATTGCGCCAGCTGAAGTCATCATGCACTGCCGGGACGATTGCGCGGGTGACCGCCGTCACACCAGCTTGTGCGGGTAGTCACAGTCAGCTCGCGGGCGCGGCGGGAAACTTCTCCCGGGAGGTGATTCCTCCATGAAAACCGCTGAAGAAATCAGCCACCGTACCCGCACCTTTGTGGTGCCGGATAAGATTCTGGTCGCCACCGATCTGGACGATATCGATTACCTGATGCCCCACGCCGCGGCCCAGGCACGCGCCTGCGGGGCCACGCTGGCGCTGGCGCACGTCGTGCCGCCCGGCGAGGCGGTCCCGCTCGATGCGAGCGCCATTCCCTACCTGGACGTGAGCGCACTGCGGGAAGAGGCGAAACAAATGCTGGAGCGTGCCGCGCAGCCGCTGCGCGACAGCGGCATTCCCTGCGATGTGCTGGTCCTCGAGGGACACCCGAGCGATCAGATCACCGCGCTGGCCCGCGAAATCCAGGCGGGACGCATTGTGGCCGGAACCCATGGTCGGCGGCACCTGAAAAGGCTTTTCCTCGGATCGGTGGCTCATGAGATCCTGCGCGCCGCCGACGTGCCCGTCTGCACCATCGGGCCTCACGCCCACGCGGCCTCTTCCTTCGGCGCCCCGCGCAGGATTCTGCACCCGGTGTCGCTGTGCGCCGGGTATGAGGACAGCGCCCGGATCGCAATGGAGCTGGCGGAGTTCTATCGCGCGGATATTACTCTGCTGCACGTGCTGGGCAAGGACGTGAAGAACCAACATGACGCCAGCCGCGTTGTGGAATGGACGAAATCTGAGCTGAAGCGTCTGGTACCGGCCGAGGCGCCGCTGTGGACCCGGCTCGCCGTGCGGGTGGAAGTCGGCGACGTGGTGGAGGAAGTGCTGAGTGCAGCCGCGGAGATGGGTGCAGACCTGATCGTGCTGGGCATCAACAAGGATGTGACCTTCTGGCCGATTCGCGGAGACGACACCGTGTACAGGATCATCACCAACGCCAGGTCGCCAGTACTGAGCTTCCACCGGTCGCCGGAACGCTGCGAGTGAAGACCCTCCGCGCCCGCAACGTCCGGAGGCAGCTCTCTGCGGTCTATCGACGGATGCCCACGACCGACAGCATGCGCCCCGTGAATCCCTGCTCAGCACGATAGGAAAAATAGCGGTTGCGCTGGCAGCGCGTACAGTGGCCGATGACATTGATGGATTCGTCGCATAATCCGGCGTCCACCAGCTGGCGGCGGTTGGCTTCCATCAGATCCAGGTGAAGCTGCGGGCCCAGGTTGCTGTGCCCAGGCGCGCGCGCCGTTAGGAAGAGCAGCGGGTACTTCTCGCGAATCGGATCGGATTCCGAGATCTCACGGAAAAGCTCCGGCGCATAGGCGAACTGCGAGGCGAACTCGCTGCGCACCTCTTCGCCCACCGCATAGCAGCAGAGCGCGATGCCGGGGCCGATGGCGGCGATGAGGTCCTCGGGACGGCTGCCGAATTCGGTCCGCATGCGCCCCACCCCATTTTCGACAATGCGCTTCAGCGTTCCGCGCCAGCCCGCATGGAAGGCAGCCACGGCTTTGCGGCGAGTGTCGGCAATCAGGACGGGAATGCAGTCGGCGGTCTGAATGGCGAGGTGCACGCCGGGCAGGTTGGTCATCAGCCCGTCGCCGCGGAGGGTGCGGTCGGCGTCCTGGCCGGCTACGCGGCGCACGACGAAGGAGTGGATCTGCCTGAGCGTGACAAGGGCCGAGGCCGGGCGCGCGCCGAGCGTGTCAAGAAAGCGACGGCGGTTCTCAGCAACATTTTCACGGGAATCGGCCCCGGTGAAGCCGAGGTTCAGCTCGCCGGCGCGTTGATCCGGCGCGAACGCATGGCTCACGCCGCCGGTGCGCGTGCTGAAACCGTGGATGAGCCAGGGAACGCGCTCGAACGCGGGCGCGCGGACGACTTCGATGCGCGACTTGACGACGCGCACTGGCTTCTGGGGGCGAACTTCGTCGAGGCCTTCGCGCTTTTCCGGGCGCTGAACGAGAAGACGGCGGCGCGCGGGCTGGAGGCCACCCTGGACCAGCAGCGCGTCAATTGCCCTGATGTCTGCAGATCGGGAGGAATGTGCTGAACGCCGCATCTGGCCCCATTTTACCGGCGAAAATCTGAAAACCCGTGAGCCGCGAGGCTGCTGCCGGAGCTCGTCCTCCAGCTTTGTTCTATCTTTGTTCGGGACGACAATTTATCGTAGGGCGTGTTCCATGGCTCTCTTTCCTTCTGATCGCAACGCGGGGCGCCTTTCATGCTGGCTGGTAGTACTGATACTCCTGGCGCTGCCGGCGCGGCTGCTGGCCCTCGGACAGCCACAGTACGTGCGGGGCACTCCGGCTTTGGGCGGATTCACCCTGGCACAAAACGGCAGGACGGCGGAAATCGACGTCGATTCAGGCGACTGGTGGGGCGTGCTGCACGCGGCGCAGGATCTGCGGCGAGACTTTCGGCGCGTAACGGGGGTGACGCCGAATCTGGTGGAGTCGGCGCAGACGCCGCAGGGCGATGTCATCCTGATCGGGACGATCGGGAAAAGCCGGGCAATTGACGAACTGATTCGGGAACACAAAATCGACGTCAGCGCGATTCGCGGACAGTGGGAAGCGACGCTGACCCAGGTGGTGGAGGATCCGCTGCCGGGCATTGCGCGGGCGCTGGTGATTGCGGGCAGCGACAAGCGCGGGACCATTTACGGCATCTACGATCTGTCCGCAGATATTGGCGTTTCGCCCTGGTACTGGTGGGCGGATGTGCCGGTGCCGCATCGGGACGCGCTCTACACAGAAGCCGGACGGTGGATTGTGGGGCCGCCCGTGGTGAAGTACCGCGGGATATTCCTGAACGACGAGGCTCCCGCGCTGACCGGATGGGTGAACGAAAAATACGGCGGCTTCAACCACCTCTTCTATACAAAGGTCTTCGACCTGCTGCTGCGGCTGCGAGCCAATTACCTGTGGCCGGCCATGTGGAACAGCGCCTTTGCTGCGGACGATCCGCTGAACGCAAAACTGGCGAACGATTACGGCATCGTGATGGGAACGTCCCACGAAGAGCCGATGATGTGCGCGGAAAAGGAATGGAAACCGAGCTACGGGCCGTGGAACTACATGACGAACCAGAAGCGCATCGATGCGTTCTGGCGTGGGTGCATGGAGCGGGACAGGAATTACGAGGAAGTGGTCACGCTGGGCATGCGCGGCCACAGCGACACGCCGATGTCAACGGGCGACAACATCGCGCTGATGGAGAAGATTGTTGCGGATCAGCGGAAGATCCTGCAGGAGACAGTGAGTCCGGATCTGGACGGGATTCCGCAGGTATGGGCGCTCTACAAGGAGGTGCAGACCTACTACGAGCAGGGCATGCGCGTGCCGGCCGACGTGACGCTGCTGTGGAGCGACGACAACTGGGGCGACCTGCGGCGGCTGCCGACGGCGGCGGAACGCAAACGGAGCGGCGGGGCCGGGATTTATTACCACTTCGATTATGTGGGCGGACCGCGCAGCTATAAGTGGCTGAACACGAACTACGTCCCGAAGATCTGGGAGCAGATGAACCTGGCGTGGAAGTACGGAGCGACGCGCATCTGGGTGGTGAACGTGGGCGACCTGAAGCCGATGGAGTTCCCGATTTCGTTCTTCCTGGATATGGCGTGGAATCCGGCGCGGTTCCATCCGGACAACCTGCAGCGGTACACGCAGGACTGGGCAGCGCAGCAGTTCGGGCCGGAACATGCCGAGGAGATCGCGAATCTGCTGACCGCCTACACCAAATACAACGGGCGTCGCAAGCCGGAGCTGCTGGAGCCGAATAGCTTCAGCCTGGATCACTTTAACGAGGCCCAGCGCGTATGCGACGAGTGGCAAACGCTGGCGAATGAGGCGGAGAAAGTGGGCAAGGAACTGCCGCCGGCTTATCAGGATGCATATTTCGAGTTGGTGCTGTATCCGCTGAAAGCCTCTGCGATAGTCAACGAGTTGTATATCACGGCGGGCGAGAACGCGCTGTATGCAGCGCAGGGACGCGTGAGCACCAACGATCTGGCCGACCAGGCGCGGAAGCTGCTTGCTGAGGATGCGGCGCTGACCTTCGAGTACAACCATGTCCTGGCGCACGGAAAATGGGACCACATGATGGATCAGACCCACATTGGCTACACCTGGTGGAACGAGCCGCCGGTGAACGCGATGCCGGCAGTGACGTGGGTGCAGCCGCTCGAGGGTCCGCGAATGGCCGTCGCTGTGGAGGGAATGCGGTTCGCAGCAAACGGTCCCTTCCCGCCGCTGCGGCTGGCGGCCTTCGACGACTTTAACCGGCAGACCCGGCACATCGACATCTTCAACCGCGGCAGTCAGCCGTTCGCGTGGACGGCAAGGGTGGATGAGCCGTGGATATGGCTGAGCGCCACATCGGGAACCGTAACCGAGGGCCAGCGAATCTTTGCCAGCGTCGAATGGTCCAAAGCGCCCAGAGGTCGGAATGAAGGGAACATCGTCATCCAGCAAAAGGACGGCCCGGCAGTGACGGTGCACGTAACCGCGTTCGATCCGGCAGCGCCGACGCGGGACGATTTGCAGGGATTCGTGGAAGCGCGGCACTACGTCTCCATCAATGCGGCGCACTTCACGAGCGAAACGACAGGCGGTTCGGAAACGGACGACGCACGCTGGGTGAATATTCCCGACTATGGGGAGACGCTGTCGGGGATGACGATCCTGCCCGTGACTGCGCCGAGCGCACAGCCGCCCACGCCTGCACCGACGCTCGAGTATCGAATGTATCTGTTCGACAGCGGGAAATGCAGTGTGCAGGCGATTCTGGCCCCCACGCTGAATTTCGTTCCGGGCCGCGGGCTGCGCTATGCTGTTTCGTTTGACGATCAGCCGCCGGTTGTTGTGGATGCGCTGGTCGACGACTCGCAGCAGTCGTGGGCGACCGCGGTGAGCGACGGCGTGCGCAGGGTGACGACGATCCTGAACCTGCCGAGTTCCGGCTACCACACCCTGAAATTCCGGATGATCGATCCGGGAGTGGTGCTGGAGAAGCTGGTGGTCGCATTCGCCAGTTCGCAGCCGCCACATTTTCCCGGTGTATCTGCGCCGGCGGAACCGGCCGCACCCGCCAGTTATCTTGGGCCTCCGGAGAGTTACTACCGAATGATACCTTCCAGTGATCAGGAGAAATAGCCGATGCGCTCATTGCCATTCCTCATTATGGCGCTTGCCGCGCTGTTGGTGCCCTTTGGGTACTCACAATGCACTGTAGTCCACATGACCGCCGCGCAGGCGCACCAGCGGATGATGAACCTGCTGCATATCAGCTCTATTCGTCCGGGATTCTCCGGCAGCTCCACCGGGCCGAATCCCGCCAACTACGACGAGGCGAAGGCAGGTCCGTTTTCGAAGATTCCCAACGCTCTGGTTATGAGCAACGGCAGGTCGGTGGCGACGCCGAAGATGTGGTGGACGAAGCGTCAGCCGCAGTTAGTCGCACTCTTCAACAAGGATATCTATGGCTATGTGCCGAAGAACACGCCGCTGGTGCACTGGCAGGTGGTCAGCGTCAGGTATGAGATGAACGGCAAGGTGCCGGTGATCACGAAGCAACTGGTCGGGCACGTGAATGACTCGCGCTGCTCGGCTATCCAGGTGAACATCCAGCTCACGTTGTCGACGCCGGCAGATGCGAAAGGTCCCGTGCCGGTGATCATGAATCTGGATTTGTCGCCGGAGGTGCTGGCGATGTTCCGGAAACGTTTCCCGCAGTTCTTTGCGCACCCCCCAAAGGGGCCGACATGGCAGCAGCAGGCGCTGGCACACGGCTGGGGATACGCGAGCTACATCCCCGCCAGCGTGCAGCCTGACGATGGCGCGGAGATGACGGAGGGGATTATCGGCCTGATGAACAGGGGCCAGCCGCGGAGGCCGGATCAGTGGGGCGCGCTGCGGGCATGGGCGTGGGGCGCCAGCCGGACGCTCGATTATTTCGAAACCGACAAGGATGTGGATGCGAAGCGGGTGGCGATCGCGGGCCACTCCCGCTATGGCAAAGCCGCGCTGGTGGCCATGGCTTACGACCAGCGCTTCGCCGCCGGGTATATCTCGTCGTCGGGCGAAGGCGGAGCCAAGTTATACCGGCATATCTACGGCGAGGGCGTGGGTAACCTGGCCAGCGACGAGCTTTACTGGATGGCCGGTAACTTTATGCGCTACGACGGCCCATTGACCGTGAACGATCTGCCTGTCGACGCCAACGAGCTGATCGCACTGTGTGCGCCGCGGCCGGTCTTCATCAGCGGGGGAGCGACCGCGGCGGGGGACGGCTGGGTGGATACGAAGGGAATGTTCCTGGCCGAGGCGAACGCCAGCCCCGTCTATCGGCTGCTCGGCGTGAAGGGACTGGGCACGGATCTGTTTCCGCCCATCGGGACGCCGCTGACGAGCGGAACGCTGGCCTTCCGGCAGCACCATCAGGGACACACGCCAGTGCCGAACTTCCCGTACTTCATGAACTGGGCGGCGCGCTGGCTGAACGCACCTGTGCATTGAGGACCGTACTACGATGAATCGCGCGCTGATCTTCGAGTTTCTGCGAAGGAACCGGTATGCGGTGGTTTCGAGTTTGTCGGGCGCAGGGGCGCCGCAGTCGGCGCTGGTGGGCATTGCGGTCACGCCTGACCTGGAGGTCGTCTTCGATGCGTTGAAGTCCTCGCGGAAAACCGCGAACCTGACGGCGCGGCCCGCGTGCTCGCTGGTCGTCGGCGGCTGGAGCGGCGAGCAGACGGTGCAGTACGAGGGCGAGGCGTTCGAGCCGGCCGGTGAGGAGCGGACAAGGTACCTGGAGACTTATTTCGAGGCGTGGCCCGGCGGCCGCGAGCGGATGCAGCAGCCCGGGATCACTCACTTCGTCGTGCGGCCGCGGTGGGTCCGGTACAGCGACTTCGATCAGCAGCCGCCGCTGGTTCAGGAATTCAACTTTCCTGTCTGAATCAGCGGCCGTGCGAAGGATCGGCCGACGAGCTGACGTCCAGGTCGATGTGGGTGGCCTCGGAGTGCGGTAACCCCGGCGCATAACATCGTCCATCGGCAGCATACGTTCGGCGGCAGGCGGCCGTGTCCTTCCTGCGCCGTGGAGACTGGGCATACTGCCAGACCACGGCCTGCGGGAATCCGCTGCGGGCGAAGCTGAGGCTCGCGTCGGGCGCCACGCAGCCGGGCGAGCGCGGGCAGCGGTCGTCCCACACCCAAAGCTGCACGCCGGGAAATCGCGCTTCCACATCCTGCGCCGTGGACATGCGCACGCGCCCGGCAGGCACGCTAATACCCGAGGCGTAGACGCCTGCGCGATAGGCAGAAGCGTTCACAGCGGCGAGCCATCGGCCGAGATAGGAAGCCTGCTCGTCGAGCAGCGCCCCGCCCTCTTCCTGATCGAGGAAAATGACGGCTCCGGCAGGAAACCCCTCGCGGAGGGCCGCAGCGACGGCCTCCGTGCCGTCCGCGCGACCGAGCGCAGCCGCGTCGCGATGCGTCAGCTCCTTATCCAGCCGACCATTGAAGAGGATGAGAAAGCCAAAGCCGGCTGCGCGTACGATCGCGCGCTTCCCTGCCCACGGATTCGTGGTCATGCCCGGCGGATCGTTGAGCCAGAATCCGGTGAAGGCGAAGGTGCGGTGCAGCAGGGGCAGCAGAGCGTCGCCGGGATAGCCATCCTTGTCGAAGCCGCAGTAACTCCGTAAAGCCGTTGGCTTCGTGGTCTGCGCAGCTCCGGCAACAAAACCGGCCGCGCACAGCGCAACCAGCGCCGCGGCCCAGAATCTGCGAGCTGCGTCAGCGGCGGTCAAAGCGCACCTTCAGCGACAGGATAGCCATGGACAGGGCAAGAGTGACTCCGTTGGCCAGCATCACAGGAATGGCATGAATGAGGATGCCGCAGAGCAGCCACAGGAGGGTACCAGGCGAGAAGACCAGAGACATAGTGAGAGAAATCTCGCGGGCACTGCGCAGGCGCCACACTCGCAGCAACTGCGGCACAAAGCAGATGGTGGTGCAGGCAGCAGCCGTCATGCCGATGTCCGTCGCCGCTCGCGCCATGTGGATCACATCGCCCCCTGGTGCAGGAAGAACCAGATCGCCAGCCCGAAGCCCAGAGCGATAATGAACGGCCGCAGGATGCGGTCGCTGATGCGCCGCGCTTTGCGCGCGCCGGTGTAGCCTCCGATGGCGCAGGCGACCATCATCATCCAGCAGTAACGCCATTCCACGGCAGCGCCGACGATAAAAGTAATGCAGGCGACGGCGTTGGCGGTAGTGGTGATCACAGTTTTCAGCGCATTGATTTCCGCGATACGCTCGACGCCGCAGAGCGAGAGTGCGGACATGGTAAGCAGGCCGGCTCCGGCGCCGAAATAGCCAATGTAGTAAGTGATCGCAAGCAGGGCAATCAGCAGAGGTACGAGGTGGACCCGGTGATGGCGCTCCGGGTGCTGCGTCGATTCCATCATCTGGCGCTGCATGCGGCGGCGAATGGGGCCGCTGAGGGCGAAGCTGGTCGCTCCAAGCAGAAAGAGGTATGGGACGAGGCGCAGAAACGAGTGCTGGGTGCCGTGCAGGAGGGTCAGCGAGCCGGCCAGGCCGCCGATGGCGGCGACGATCATGACCGGCGGCACCAGACGGAAATTCTTTTTCAGATCTTCGCGATAACCGGCGATGGAGGTGAGCTGGCCGGGCCACAGCGCAACGGTATTGGTGGCGTTGGCCTGGATGGGAAGAAGTCCGGCTTTGAGCAGCGCGGGAAAGCCGATGAAGCCGCCCCCTCCGGCGACGGAGTTGACGAGGCCGCCGATGAAGGCGGCGACGGCGAGGAAGAGGTAATAGCCGAGGGTGGCGTGCACAGTATCGACCGGATCCAGCAGTGGGCAGTCGGTTGTCAGCCGCAGGCCGCCAGCGGGCAGGGAACGACGGACAGCTCAACCAATCTGATGCTAACCTGTTGCGCAAATCGGAGTTGGGGGGAGAAAACGATGTTCAAACGAGAGGCTGTCCTTCTGGTTAGTCGAGCGATTGCTGCAATCGAGTTGATCGCGGCCGTCGAAAACATCATCTACCTGATCCGGAATTCCCTGAACTTCGTTTACTTCGGCATCCACAGCTTACCGGGGCCGGCGTGGCAGATGTCCGGACAGCTTGCGGCGCTCCTCTTCCAGTTGCTCGTCGCGTTGCTCTTTTGGAAGTGTGGTCCGCGAGTCGCGGATTTCCTGCTCCCGGCGAGCGAGGGGCCAAAGGACATCGGCCAGCCAGGCTGAAGCTTATCCGGTGCGCATTTCCGGTGTGGCGGCAACCAGATTGCAGGTGTAGGCCTCGCGCGGGGTGTCGCAGACCTGGTCGCGCGTGCCGAACTCGACCAGCCTGCCGCCCTGGAGCACGGCAATGTTCGTGGAGAGATAGCGGACGAGCGGCATGGAGTGGGAAATGAAGAGGTAGGTCAGACCAAATCCCCTTTGCAGGTCGCGGAGGAGGTTGACGATCTGCGCGCCCACACTGACATCGAGGGCGGAAACCGGCTCGTCGAGGACGAGAAGCTCGGGCTGAAGGGCCAGGGCGCGGGCGATGTTGATGCGCTGGCGCTGACCGCCGGAGAATTCATGCGGGTAGCGGCGAAGGGCGGAGTTGTCCAGACCAACCTGGCGGAGGAGTTCCTGGCAGCGGTGGCGGCGCTCAGCTCGGCGGGCAGGCTGGTGAATGGCCAGCGGTTCTGTGACGATCTGCTCGACGGTCATCCGCGGGTTTAGTGCCGCGTAGGGATCCTGAAATACGGGCTGCATCCGCCGCCGTACCGGCCTTAGCTTGTTTTGCGGCACGCCGGTGACGGGATGGCCGTCGAAGACGACCGTGCCGCTGGTGGGCTCAATCAGACCCAGGACGATGCGGGCGATGGTGCTCTTGCCGGAGCCGGATTCGCCGACGAGGCCCAGGGTTTGGCCGCGCTCAATGGAAAACGAGACCCGGTCGACGACGCGGGTTCCCTGTTCCGCGCGGCCGTAGATTTTGGTCAGCTCGTTCGCCTGCAGCAGCGCCATAGGAAAAAACTAGCACCTCTGGGGCCAAATCAGCCTGGCTGCACGCGAGCCAGGTTCGTTCAGGCTCCCTGCTGGTCGCGTCATCCTGAATGCCGCGGCTTCGAGGCATTTCGAGCCTGATGTCGCTGACGCGCGCCGATTAAAATAAGTGGAGCAGCATTCCGCGCAAAGCCGAGCAAAATCTCTTGCAGTCATTCCTGGACAAACTCAACCCGCAGCAGCGTGAAGCCGTCGAGGCCGTCGATGGGCCGGTGCTGATTCTGGCCGGCGCGGGCTCCGGCAAGACGCGCGTGATCACGCACCGCATTGCGTATCTGATCGAGCAGCGCGGCGCGGCGCCGGACTCGATTCTGGCGGTGACCTTCACCAACAAGGCCGCCGCGGAGATGGGCCAGCGCGTGGAAAAGCTGATCGGGCACAGCTCGCTGGCCCGGCCGCTGATTTCGACGTTTCACTCCTTCTGCGTGCGTTTGCTGCGGCGGGATATCGAGGCTTTGCGGGTCGGCAATGAAGGCCTCACGCGAACCTTCGCCATCTACGACGAGGCGGATCAGCAGGCGGTGGTGAAGGCCGTGATGCGGCGGATGGGGCTGGACGACAAGCAATTGACGCCGCGCGTGGTGCTGTCGAAAATTTCCTGGGCCAAGAACCACATGATCGACCCGCAGGAGTACTTCCTGCAGTCCGCGGACCCGATCAGCGAGCGCGTGGCGCACGTATTTGAGGGCTACCGCAGGGAACTGCACAGGGCCAACGCGCTGGATTTCGACGACCTGCTGCTGGAAGCGGTGCGGCTGCTGAAGGTTTCCCGGGAGGTGCGCGAACGCTGCCAGAGGCGCTGGCGCTGGGTGATGGTGGACGAATATCAGGACACGAACCGGCCCCAGTATGAGCTGATGAAGCTGCTGGCCGGCGAGCACCGCAACGTCTGCGTGGTGGGCGACGAGGACCAGAGTATCTACTCGTGGCGTGGCGCGGACATCCGCAACATTCTGGAGTTTGAGAAGGATTTTCCCGGCGCGAAGACAGTGCGGCTGGAGCAGAATTACCGCTCGACGCAGATCATTCTGGAAGCGGCATCGTCGGTGGTGGCGCGGAACGCCCAGCGCAAGGGCAAGCGGCTGTGGACTTCGCGCGAGGGTGGCGCGCTCATTGGGTACTACGAGGCGCCGGACGGCGAGAACGAGGCGCTGTTCATCGCGGATTACATCCAGAAGTACCGGCGCAGGGCCGGGGAGGAGCAGGCGGAGCCAAAATGCGCGGTGCTCTACCGGACGAATTCGCAGTCGCGGCTGGTGGAAGAGGCCATGCGTCGATACGGCATCGGCTACACGATGGTGGGCGGATTCTCGTTTTATGAGCGGGCGGAGATCAAGGACCTGCTGAGTTACCTGAAGCTGGTGCAGAACCCACACGACTCCATTGCGCTGCAGCGGGTGGTGAACACGCCGGCGCGCGGTATCGGCAAGACCACCATGGAGACGGCGGAGCGGATCGCGCTGGAAACGGGGGCCAGCCTGTGGACGGCGATCAGTCGGGCGCTGGAAGAGAAGCTGCTGCCGGCGCGCGCACTGTCGGCGCTGGAGGGGTTCCGACGGATCATCACCGATGCGCGGGCGATGCTGGCGCCAGGCTTTGCGGAGAAGCTGGCGGCCGACGTGGCGGCAGAGCCGGCCGAAGCGGCGCTGGAAACTCTGGCTGCGGCGGCTGATCCCGGCACGAGTTTTGAATTCGGCGATGAAGTGCAGGCGAAGCTGGCGCTCACGCACGGTGACGATCTTGCCGAAGGCACGGATTTCACTCCTGCGATGTCCAGCGTCTTCAGCGAAGAGCCACCGGTGCCGCATGCGGCAGCGGGTCCGGAGAGCGAAGAGTCCCGGGCGGAATCTGGTTTCCGTGCGACGGGCGGGGCGGCGACTCTGCCTGAGCTGATCAAGTTCCTCATCGACCGCACCGGCTATATTCGCTCCCTCGAAGAGGAAGGCACGCCAGAAGCCTTCTCGCGGATCGAAAACCTGAGGGAACTGGCGAATGCGGCGCAGGATGCCGAGGAGCGCGGCGAGACGCTGGCCGAGTTTCTGGATCACGCGGCGCTGGTGAGCGACGCCGACCAGTACGATCCAGAGGCCCGTGTGACGCTGATGACCCTGCACGCGGCCAAGGGGCTGGAGTTTCCGCTGGTGGTGCTGGCGGGCATGGAGGAGGGGCTGTTTCCGCATTCGCGAACACTGAACGATCCGCCGCAGATGGAAGAGGAGCGGCGGCTGTGCTACGTGGGGCTGACGCGTGCCATGGATGCGCTGGCGGTGACGCGGGCGCGCTACCGGCGGCGCTATGGCAACGCCATGCCCGAGCCGACGATTCCCTCGCGCTTCCTCGCGGAGATCCCGCAGCAACTCATCGAAGACCTGAGTGGCGGACGCGGGCGCGTAAGCTCGTGGGGCGGATACGCGGCAGGGTACAGCGAGGCGCCCTCGCAGTTCTCGCGCCGTGGCGGCGAGGACTTCACCAGCCGCCACTACAGCTACGAAGACGAGGATCAGAGCGCGACCTTCGGCAGCGGCCCGTCCGGGAATTCGTCGCGCGGGCGGTTGATTCGCCCGCCGGTCGCAGGGAAGGCGGATTCCGTAGACAATATCGCGCAGTTCTTCTCCGGGCACGGCGGCGTTCCGCCGAAAACCGCGCGGCCTAAGCTCGAAGTGGCCGAGCCCAAAAGCGCGACGGGATTCAGATCCGGGCAGCGCGTGCGCCATCCGAAATACGGCGAAGGCATCGTCTTCCGCCGGGAGGGTGAGGGAGACAACGCGAAGATTACGGTACAATTTGCAAGATTCGGAGTGAAAAAGCTGGTGGAAAAATTCGCGCAGCTCGAGCGCCTCTAGGGACCGTCGAACCGGCTCCGGGAAAGGATTCTGATGGCGAATACGAAATCGATCGCAGATAAAGCAGAACGCAGGAAGGTGAAACGCGCGACCCGCAAAAAGGCCGCCCCCAAAGCAAAGCGGACCACACCGCGTGGCTCGCAGAAGAAGAAGGTCCGGAAACTCGTGCGCGGCCAGAGTAAGCGATAAAGGAGAAGCGGCCAGCCACCAGCTTCCAGCCTGCAGTTCGCAGCTTGCAGCTGGTTGCTTTTGGGCTTGTGGCTGGCGGATTCTGATTCCCCTTGCGCAGCCGGCGAATTCTCTTTCACCGGCCGCGCCTGACCAGCTACACTCTCTGCAACCCATCTTTCCCCGCGCAGGAGCCGTCGTTTGCCGGATCAGCCCGTGATTCCATCCCGGCCGACTGGGAGCCGTCTCCGGTCCCAGCTTTTCGCACGCAAGTCGATCGACAAGCTGATTGCCGATTCCGAGGATCCCCATCACAGCCTGAAGAAGACGCTGGGACCGGCGTCGCTGACGGCGCTGGGCATTGGTGCGGTGATCGGTTCGGGCATCTTCACGGTCATCGGCACGGCCATGGCCGGCCAGAAGTTCGACAGGCCCCAGCTCGCGAACACCCCCCTGCTGCATTTTCTGGTGGCACACACAGCCATGGCGGGACGTCCCGGAGCCGGCCCGGCGCTCGCCGTTTCGATGGTACTGGTGGCCATCGTCTGCGTCTTTACAGGGCTTTGCTACGCAGAGCTGGCCTCCATGATCCCCATCGCGGGCTCGGCCTACACCTACACCTACGCGACCCTGGGGGAGCTGGTTGCGTGGATCATAGGCTGGGACCTGATCCTCGAATACGCCTTCTCGAACATGAGCGTCAGCGTCGGCTTCGCAGCCCACATTGAGGCGTTCATGGAGTGGTTTGGCATCCATCCCGCGCTGCGGTGGATTTCGCCGGCATATCTGCCCACAGGCCTGCAGGATTTCTCAGGTAAGACGCTCTATGCTCCCGGCTGGCACTTCGGATTCAACATCCCCGCCTTCCTGATCGTCATGATCCTGACTGTGGTGCTGGTGCGGGGCATCCGCGAGTCGGCGCGCACCAACAATATCCTGGTGCTGGTCAAGCTGGCCGCGATCCTGACATTCATCTTCGCTGCATCGGAATTCATCAAGCCCCGCTACTGGCATCCCTTTATGCCCAATGGCTGGTCGGGCTTGCTCTCCGGCGGCTCGATCATCTTTTTTACCTACATCGGATTTGACTCCGTATCCACCGCGGCGGAGGAATGCCGCAACCCGCAGCGCGACATGCCGATTGGCATTCTGGCCACTTTGGTCGTCAGCACCCTTCTCTACAGCGGGGTTGCGATTGTGCTCAGTGGGGTCGTGCCGTGGCAGTCGCTGATGGGCGACGCCGCTCCGGTGGTAAATGCCATGAGGCGGCTCTCGCTCACCCCGACCGGCCATCCTCTGCACTGGGTCGAACTGGTCGTGCTGATCGGGGCGATGCTGGGCATGATCTCGTCAATTCTCGTATTCCAGCTCGGCCAGGCGCGCGTGTGGTTTTCCATGTCGCGGGATCGCCTGCTGCCTGATTCGTTCAGCAAGGTTCACCCCATATTCCGCACGCCGGCGGTAGCCACATGGGTGGCGGGATTTGTGGTCGGGATTCCGGCCGGGCTCCTGGACATCGGCACCGTCGCCAACCTGTCCAACATCGGCACGCTGTTCGCGTTCGTCCTGGTTTCGGTCGCGGTCATTCTGCTGCGCTACCGCGAGCCGGACCGTCCCCGCGGCTTTCGCGCGCCCCTCGGACCAGTCTTTCCCGTGCTCAGCATCGTTTTCTGCATTCTGCTGATGATGGGGCTGGAGATCCTGACCTGGATGGCCTTCTTCGTCTGGCTCGCCATTGGCCTGGTGATCTACTTCTTCTATTCGCGGCACCGCAGCGAGTTTGCCCCGGCGAATCGGGCCGAATAGCGGTCCTCTCACGCCGAATGCCGCTTGTGTGCGATTGCGTCCGCCCAGCAGCCATGTTCTCCTGTGTGCGCGCCCGGAATTGGCTGCGATGAACACCGCCCCCCAAACGAAGGATCGCGCCGCGCTGGCGCTGGTGCTGATCTGCTTTGCCATGCTTGCTGCAGTCACCGTGCGCCTGTTTCTGCCGCCATATCCCCTTTTCGATTTTTCGGGATACTGGTCGGCGGGAAGGCTCTTTCTCGAGGGCCAGGATCCCTACTCGTCGGCCTCGCTCCTCTCTCTGGAGCACGAGCTTGGCTGGCAGCATCGGGGTCCGCTGGTAATGCTCTGCCCGCCGTGGTCGCTTCCCTTTCTCGCGCCGCCGGCGATGTTCTCCTATGCCCACGCGCGCGTTCTGTGGATGGCAGTGACTCTGTCACTGGATGCTTTCTCAGCCGCAGGACTGTGGCATTTTTTCGGCGGCAGCCGGCGGCAGGCATGGATCGCCGGCGCAGTCTTCCTCGCGTTCGTGCCGCTGGGCTCGGCGGAGGGCCTGGGCCAGATTACACCTCTGATCCTGGCAGCCCTGACCGCCTTTCTGCTGCTGACGCAGGCAAAGCGCTGGTTTCTCGCCGGCCTTACCCTGATCGGATTTGGCATCAAGCCGCAACTGCTTTGGCTCGTCGCCGCGGCGGTCCTGCTGTGGGCCCTGCAGGAGCGCAGGTTTCGCCTGATCGCCGGCGGCGCAGTGTCGCTGGCGGCTTTCTGGGGCGGAGCCTTCGCCTGGAATCGCAGTATCGCCAGCTACCCGGGCAGCGCCTACTCGGCGGCCATTGAAACCAACTGTGGCATCGGCGGCCTGCTGCGGCAACTCGTTCCCGGCACTCACCCCTGGCTGCAGTACATTCCCTGCGTTTTTGGAGCGGCATGGTTCGTCTGGTACTGGTTGCGCCACCGGCGCGGCTGGGACTGGCGGCAACACCTGCCGTTGCTGCTGCTGGTATCGCTGGCCAGCGCGCCCTATTGCTGGTTCCACGACTTTACCCTGGCGCTCCCGGCGTTTGTGCAACTGGCCGTGGAGCGGGCACAGCGGTCGCCCCTGGTGATCGGCTCCTGGTTTCTGCTTCAGGTCGTTATCCTTACGCCCGACAACAAGCCTCTGGCATCCACGCTAAGCGCGCTCTGGATTGTCTTTTGGCTGTTCGCCAGGTCTGAAGCGCGTCACGCAGCCCTGAGTCCGGCGCGGTCCGCCCAACCGGCGGCCGAATGACCGGCGCCGGCGGTCCCGAACCTTCGCTAGACTGGAAGCATGAGCGACCCTGGGCGCCTGCTGATCGGTCTGGGCCTGTTGCTGCTTGTCGCCGGCGCGATGGTGCTGCTGCTGGGCCGGGTGGGATTGCCACTGGGGCGGCTGCCTGGCGATTTCTCGTGGCGCGGAAAGCACACCACCGTGTACTTTCCGTTGGCGACCTGCATTCTCATCAGCGTGGCGCTGTCAGTAATGTTCTGGATCCTGGGCAGGCTGCACAAGTAGCCAGGCAGCAAAAAAAAGGCCCCTCGAGTGAGGGGCCAATCTGCCTTGGTTCTCTCGTTGTGAGAGCTTAATCGCGTCTTCCCTTCTTTACTGCTGGGGGACCGCTGGTTGCGACGCAGCACCCTGAGGGGAGGGTTGCGCGGAATTCGGCTGCGTCGCACCAATCGGCGAACCACCGTCTGTGCCGGGGTTCAAGGCTGCTAAACTATTTTCCTCCAGGCTGATGCGGACAACGTTTCCGTTATCGCCCGCATTGCCCATAGCCACTTCGTGAATCCGCCAGATCGGAACCTGGTGCTCGGCCAGATACCGGACGACGGCTTGACCCATGTGCTGTGAATCTTCCACGCCCCAAATGCCGCGAACTCTGGAGTACGCTTCGACTTCGACCACATAGCCCTTTTGCCCCTGCATCTGGCTGACGACCTGGTCCAGCGCGGCGCGCGACCGCTCGTTCAGTGCCCGCTCGCCCGAATAGAAGCGAATATCGAGGTTGTTCACGGGATGGTATTGGTCGAGGTTTGCGACTGTCTGGGTGAGCTGGGTGGTCGTGTCATTCGCCTGCTGCGCCAGTTGCTGCGCCTGGCCGGCCGTCTGGCTGGCCGCGCTGGCAGTCTGATTGGCATCATTGGCCGTGGACTGCGCCGCGCGAATGCCGTTCTGCGCCCGCCGATCCACGTCCTGAATGTCCTGTTGGTTCTTCGCCTGCAGCTCGTCCAGCTCGTTCAGCCGGCTCTTCACCGGGTTCAGCTGGTTGTTGACCCACTTCTTGCGGGCGAAGGGGTTCATGTGCCCCCAGAAGCCCTCGTGCTCTTTCACTGGCAGCGGCGCCTGACCGGTCGCAGTCTGCTGATTATTCGGATTCTCCGTTTGCGCCGTGTTCGTGTTGGGGTGGGTGGCAGCGCCGGTCTGCACCTGGGGTGGGGTCTGCTGTGGAGGCGCCTGCGGAGAGTTCGACTGCGCGACAGCCGGCAAACTGAGACTGGCTGTAACCAGAATTGCCATCATTGATCCGGGTTTCAGAAAGGTTTTCATGGCTCTTTTCTCTTATTTGTTGCTTCAGTCAAGGCTGCGCAGCGCTCGTGACTCAGGAGAAAGAGCACTTGCCATGCCAAAGGCAAGATGGAGCCGCCGCAGCGCCTGTGGATCGCAGAAAGCTCTATTTTTCATCAAGATAGGGGGAAACAACAGACGAGAAGGAGCAAAACTCCGCGCGATGCGGAGCCGCTTCCCGGGGATCCCCGGAAAAAAATGCACTGCGTCCCGGCACGGCACAGGGAACTATTTGCCTGACGGTGACTATTCGGTTGTGACCTGGATGATGCGGATTTCGGGGTAGTTCTGATTCCAGTCCTGGGGTACGCTGTCGAAGATCAGCCGAAACGGGCGGTTCTGCCCCGGCAGGATGGGGGCCGCGCTCACCGGCTCCGTGTCGACATAGGGCTCCCGCGTGCGGATGAGTGCGAGCGGCATCGTGGGCTTGCCGACCAGCTGGTTGGTGAATCCCCAGAACCCGGCCTGGACCGTAATGCCGGTGACGGTTTTGTTCCCCTGGTTGGTGATCTGCCCGTCGAGATACGTATTTTGGCCGCCCACCATGTCGCTGGCCTGGCTCATCTGCAGGTGACTGATGGAGAGATTCGCGGCGTAGGGAGCGGGCGGCGCAAGGTTCGCGCCACCCGGATTCGCTGGTGGCGGCTGGTGAGTGAAGGCAATGATGGCACCCAGGATGGCCAGAACCACGACACCGGCGATAATCCACGGCAATGGAGAGCGAGAATCGCGGACGGCGGAGCGCTCAGAGGGAAACATGCCGGGCTGCGGGCCGGAAGGGCTCATCGAGCCGATTGTACAACCGGGCGGAAGGCCCCGGCGCCGACTTCCCGTTATCGTTCGGATCGCCACGCGGTAACCAGAGAGTGACCGGGAGGCCGACAGACGCAAATTTCTCTGAACTCCCGCATCGCTTCTGCCGAAAGATGAGTCTAAGCACGCAACAGGGCTTCGCCCGCGAGGGACTTCTATGCAGAGCCACTCCAGCCTGTCCACCCTGGCGCCTTCCATCCGCAAGCCGGAGTATGCCTATCGCATCGCCATCGTGGCGGCCGCGCTGATCCTGTTGCTGACCTGGTTCAGCGTGTAGGCGTCTGCCGGGCGAGCGCCCGGCGCATCACCACTTCCAGTGCCGATTTCAACTGCGTGTATTCCGCCTCGGAGAGTTTGCCTTCCAGTCGCTCTGTTTCCAGAGTGAAGAGCTCTTCCTTGAGCGCAGCCAGCATGGAGGAACCTGCGGCGGGCGCGACCGGTGCAGCGGGAGCGGTGAAATGGGAGACCGTGCTCCTGGACGCCGGTGGCGGAGCATGCGCGGCCAGTTCTGCGCGCAGCGCCGTCGCCTTCGTGCCGGGAGGCACGGCAGGCATGAGCGGCGATGGCTGCGTAGGCAGCGGCGCGCCGCCTGCCAGCTCAAGGCCGGGCTTGGCGCGCAGCATAAACGCGGCTACGATCACCAGTGCCAGGCCCACGCTGCTCAGAATCCACCACTTGTACTTCTCGAGCGGGTCGGGCGTATCGACGGGAGGCGCGAGCCCACCCCCCGGCGCGCCGTTTTGCGCCGCGGGCTGATCCTGTCCACCCTGTCCGCCGCCCGCGGCCTGGCTGCCGCCCTGCCCATTGTCTTCCTGGGCGTTCTGCGCCTCGCGCGGCATCGATCCTGTGCCCGAAACGGTATAGGCCACGGTCATCCCCGGCTGCACATTGGTCGCCAGCCAGGTCTGCGTGCCGGGCTCATCGGCGTCGCCGTGCAGCGCCTGAAATGCCGATCCACCACTGAAGCTCATACTGGTTGGGATCATCACGGCCAGATTGTCGGTGGGCATGGAAACGGCGGGGTGAAAGGCCAGGCTTCCGCTATACGGAAGGCTGTAGGCGACCTGAAACTCGGTTTCACCGGGTCTCAGCGGAAATACGAACGCGTATTGATTTTTTTGTCGGAGCGGAACCGGCGAGCTCTGCACTTCCATGCCTCCCGGCCCGGTGGCGCCGCCGCCCTGAATGATGGCGCCCGAAGGCAGAGAGAACGGAAAGGCATGATCGCTGAACTGGGTAAGTGGCGGCTTCGACTCGTTACGGATGAAATAGTTCTCCGTGACGTTCAGTCCCTGGGAGTCCGTCTGCATTCGCACCACATCGGCATAGACATGCACGCCTTCCACTTTCGGTGCGACATCGAAGACGTCAATGTTCACGGTGGATGTGTTGGGCGGCACCGGACCGTAGTAGTCGGCCTTCTCGTGCTCCACGCGGACCAGGTGCATGCCCGCCAGGCTGGGAAGCGTAAAGGAAAAATGTCCCTGCGCGTCAATGGTGGTGCGCGCCGATTCCTGCATCCCCTGGCTCAGGTCGAGCAGGACAGCGTTGTCTCCGGTCGCGGGCTTGTTGGTGGTGCGGTCGGTGACGGTGCCGGAGATGGTGGCCGCAGCCAGCGAAACGGGCAGAGCAACCAGAGCGAGGAGGGACAGTCGAGCGAGGAGCTTCATGGGTATCCAGTCAGTGTTCTTCAAACGATCAGGAGTGCTGCGCTGCTGCGCTGTGGTTCCCGAGAATGCCCGACTCCAGCAGATCGACTTCGGCCAGCACCTCCGCGGCCTCGTTCTCCAGAGTGGCGCGCTGCGCGGCGTAATCCTCTGCAGGATATTTTCCGGAACTGTACTCGAAATTCAGGTCGCGCAGGTTCTCGTAAAGGGCGTCCTGACGCTCGCGCAGGTATTCGAGCCGCGTCTTGACGCTCTGCGCCGCGATGTTGTGATCGGGCCAGAAAACGTACAGAAATGAGCCAACCACCAGGGCCACACAGGCGAAAATCGTCATAATTGCGTCTCCCTCCGGATCCTCTCCCGCAGATCCCTGGACGCCGGATCATCCGGAATCTCCGGCATGGACGCCGCCCGCAGCCGCCATTTGCGAACCAGGAAAAACGTGCCGAAAAGTCCGAGCAGCAGCAGCGCCGGTGGTACCACCCACGCCACGATATTGAAGCGCGAGAGCCACGGAGCGGCGAGTACCGTGGGGCCGTACTCGGCCTGGAACGCCTCCATGATGGCGGTGTCGCTCTGGCCCTGGCCGATCGCCGCGCGCAATTCCTGCATTTCACGGCCCGCGTCCGGGCAACCGATGTGGTCGCACTCCAGCAGGATCTGATTGCAGCCGCACATGCACATCAGCTTGTGGCCCAGATCGTTGAAGCGCGCCTGCGTGTCAGCGGTTCCCAGGGTGAGAGCGCAGAGGACCGCCAGCAGCGGCAGCAGCGCAAAACGGCTTACTCGGCTCATCAGTCGCCTGCCCTTCCCGCGGCCACCGGCTCACGCTGCGCCGGTACGCGGCTGCGCTGCGCAGCCAGCGCTGCGCTGAGATTCGGCAGGAGCGCCACGCCCGTGCCGAAGATGGTCACCAGCAGCCCGATCCAGATCCAGGCCACCAGCGGATTGAGGAAAGCCTTGATGACCGGCTGACCGGTCTGCGGATCGGTGCCTGCGTAGACGACGTACAGATCCCAGAGCAGCGTCGAGTGATTGGCCACGATCGTCGACGGCTGCTGGCTCGCCTGGAAAAAGCGGATCGCCGGATCGAGCTGCGTAACCTGATGCCCGTCGCGGAAGACGTTCAGAATGGCGTAGGTCGAGTCGTAATTCAGGTTCGTGTCCTGCGAGTAGTCCATGCACTCGATCTGGTAAGGACCGATATTCATAGTCTGCTTGTAGCTCATCGTCTCCTCGACGCTGCGGTTGAACGCCTGGCCGGAAAATCCTATGAAGATGAGCACCACGCCGAGATGGACGATGTAGCCGCCGTAACGCCGCGTGTTGCGCCGCGTGAGCTGCACGACCGAGCCGAGCAGGCTCTGCCTGGTGTGTTTCTGGATGACGCGCGCGCCTCGGAAAAACTCCGCGAAGATCGCCGTGAGAACGAAGGCCGCCAGCGCGAAGGTGACCCACGCGTAGAAGCCGCCCTCATGATCCGTGGTAAAGATGGTCCACGGATGCACGCCGAGCGGGATGACGGCGATCGCCACGACGAGCGCCGCGATACTCGGGAACACAAAATTCTTCCGGACGCTGCGCATTGAGGTGCTGCGCCACGCCAGCAGCGGCCCGATGCCGGTGAGGAACAGCAGGAAGACCCCCACGGGGACGGCGACGCGGTTGTAGAAGGGCGCGCTCACTGTCACCTTGTTGCCCTGTACAAATTCCGAAAGGATCGGAAACAGGGTTCCCCACAGAATCGTGAAGCAGGCCAGGAGCAGCACCAGATTGTTAAAGGCGAAGCTGGATTCGCGGGAGACCAGCGACTCCAGCTTGTGCTCCGTCTTCAGATGGTCGCGGTTGAGGATGTAGGTGAAGACGCACACTGCCAGCACGATGACCAGGAAAACCCAGAACCAGGTGCCGATGGACGACTGCGCGAAAGCGTGAACGGAACTGACCAGCCCGGAGCGGGTGAGCAGCGTGCCCAAAATCGAGAGCAGGAAGGTCGAGAAGATGAGCCAGACGTTCCAGCTCTTCATCATGCCGCGCTTCTCCTGCATCATGACCGAGTGCAGGAAAGCGGTGCCGGTGAGCCAGGGCATCAGCGAGGCGTTCTCGACCGGGTCCCATCCCCAGTAGCCGCCCCAGCCGAGCACGTTGTAAGCCCAGTGCATGCCCAGGAAAATGCCCACGGTGAGGAAAAGCCACGTCACCATGGTCCAGCGGCGCGTGATATGAATCCACTTCTCGCCCGGATAGCGCATCATGAGCGCGCCCAGCGCGAAGGCGAAGGGCACGCTGAAGCCGACATAGCCCAGGTAAAGCATCGGTGGGTGAATCACCATCTCCGGATACTGCAGCAGCGGGTTCAGGCCGTTGCCATCGGGCGGGACCGCGCCCTGCACCAGCGAAAACGGCGTGGCCGCGACATTCACCAGCAGCAGGAAGAAAACCTGAATGCCGGCCAGGATCGTCGAGGCATAGGCGGTCAGCTTAACGTCCACCTTGTGTCGCAGGCGCAGCACCAGGCCGTAGCCGGCAAGCAGCCAGGCCCATAACAACAGCGAGCCTTCCTGACCCGACCAGAGCGCGGCGAACTTATATTCCCAGGGGAGCGCTCGATTGGAGTGGTCGAGGATATAGACAAGGCGAAAATCGTTGGTGAAAGCGGCCCACACCAGCGCGAAGGCCGCGCAGGAGACGGCGAAGAAGCTGGCAATGCCGGCTCGCCGCGCGGTTTCCGCCAGACGATCTGGCGCAATGGCTCCCCGTGAGCCGGTGGCCAACTGGCGGAGCGCAACGCCTCCCGCCAGCAGGTTGTAAGCGCTGAGCGCGAGCGCGACGAGGAGAGCAAAACTGCCGAATGCAGGCATAAAAGTATGGACCTTCTGATTGTCGCACTTCCTGGGGGCCCGGAACGGCGGTGCGGCAACGAGGACAATTCGATCTTCACGGTCCCCGGGCCGCCGGCGCTGTGATAAATCTCACACCCGCGGAATTGGCCGCATCGATGGGGCTGGACCGCTCTATGCCTGTTGCGATTCCGCATGGGACGCGGGTCGAACTCCAGCCACGGCCGGGTATCGCGCATAGACGAAACCGTTCCAGCCGTAAGGCCGCTGCACAGATGCGCCTGCTTTCTCGCGAGGTGGAATGAAAGACCGGAAAAGCCGGAGGTTTCGAGGTCGTTCCAGCTGCCTGCGGCCGAGCCTTCAGGCTGTACGCGCGATCGGCCCTACCAGCAGCGACCGCACCAGGCGGATCAGTTCATCAGGAGGCAGGGGTTTCATGCGAAAGGTGACGTCCAGTTCCTCGTACTCCTCTTCGGCCTCGGAGAGCCCGCTGAGGACCAGCACCGGCAGTTGTGGGAAGCGCTCACGCAGCTCCGCCACGAACTCCGGGCCGTTCATGCCCGGCATCAGATGATCGGTGATCACCAGGCCTATGGGACGCGCCACGCTGTCCAGGATCTGCAGAGCCTGGACGCCGTTGCCGGCAACGAGCACAGACCGGCCCAGCCGGGAGAGCACGGCTTTGCGCGTGGCCGCCTGAATGCCGTTATCGTCCACCAGCAGGATGTCAGAACCCATGGCGAGGGTAGATTCCTTCCGCAGGAAAAAGGTTGCCTTTCCGAATCGGCAGCCGCCTGTTCGTTCAGCGCGCTGCCTTCCAAAACCGTTTTATCTCCCCATAACGAAAATGACAAGGGGGATGGTACAGAATCGGTGGTGAATCAGGTTTCCCGGCGCGGAAAAGGAGCCTGGGATTCGCGGAAAGTACGGAGAACTGCCAAAACCAAGTCCGCGCCAATGGATCGGGCAGGAGGCGGAATTACTCCCGCCGCCCTCCCACACCACGCGGACGTGCCGTTCGGCATCCGGCGGTTCATGAAACAGACTGGAAGCGTCGGTGGGTATCGAGCAGCGAAACCAGCCCCATGCGGTCGAACCAGGTCCTGAGGTAGGTTTGGTTCATAGGCGAAGCGCCGCCGTTGCACCACGGGCCTCGCCCGTTGGTGGCCGACTGCCACGCCCGAACCCCATCTATCCCAGCCTTCATCAGATTCCGCGCTTGTGTACGGACAGGCTTCCATTGCCGCCACAGCAGCGTCCGCAGTATGTGCCTGAGGCCAGCTCGTCCGGCACCGTAGGCCTCGTATCCGGTATTTGTCCATCGGCTCGCGTCTTTGCTCCACGCTTCCTTCAGACCCCACCTCACGATGACCCCTTGCGCTTCGCTATCACTTCTCCCCATCGGGATGTGAAGAGGACTTACTCTCCCAAGCTGTCAATCATGCGCGGCGTACCAATGAAAGGGCGTCCGCCGAAGCGGGCGCCCTTTGTCGAACTGGCCTGAAATCGTGCGCTCAGAAGTAAAGCTTACCGGCGATCTGAACAGCGCGTCCCCCGGACGGATCGCCGTTGGGGTCCCCGGAGGTGTAAATGCTGGTGACCTGGCTGAATTGGGGGCTGTTGAAGTCGCCGTCCGGGTTGGCAAAGTTGGCGTGGTTGAAGGCATTGAAGGCCGACAGCCGCAGCTGGATGTATCGGGCGCTGTCGGAGGTGAAGTGGATGTCCTTCAACAGCGAGAGATTCGTGTAATCGAATCCCGGCCCATGGAAGAAGTTGCGCCCGGTGTTGCCGTAGGTCCCCCACGGCTCCGCAGAGAAGGGCGAGGGGTTGAAGTACTGATTGGTTGCGCTTCTGATGTTCTCCCTCTGGATTGCAGCGCCGGAGTACACGGGAACATCGCCGCAGCCAAAGTAGCTGTCTTGCGAGCACCACAAGGAGTGGTCTGCTCCATTGGTGATCCCGACCGGGAAGCCGGACTCCAGCGCAGTCACGCCGGCGAGGCCCCATCCGCTAAGGGCCTCCCGGGCGATCAGGTTGTTCCTGAGGAATCCAGCCACGGGTACCGTGTACACGTAGGAAGTGTGCAAGGTCTGACGGGCATCGAAGTCCGAGTCGCCATAGTTGAGGTGGGTAAAGCCCGGAGTGGAGATTTCTACGTGGTTGTGGGCGCCGGTCGCGCTTTCATATCCCGAGCCGTCGTCCAGCGAATGGGCGTAGGTGTAGGCGAGGCTGAAATACAGCCCGTGCGACTCCGCTTTGATCAGGCTGGCCTGGAACGAGTTGTAGTTCGAATCGTTCTCGGTGTCTTGCTCGGCAACCGACAGGTAATAGGGATAGCCAGCGTAGTTTGCGGTGTCGGTCATGTACTGCGGGAAAGAGCGGTCGTAATACGGGTTCGTATCGCATGCGGGATTGGCGAGGCAAGCCGCATGGCCGGCGCTGGTGATGGGATCGCCTTCATACCAGGAAGCCAGGCGGTGGCTGACAGAGCCGACATAGCCGATCTGCGCAACGTAGTGGGTTCCAAGCGCGCGCTGGATGTTGAGGTTGTAATTATAGGTGTAGGGGACGTTGTAAATTGGGGTAAACGCCGCAAGGTCTTCCTCAAGGAAATTGGTCCAGTTGATGGTCGACTTCGGCGTGATGGGGGCAATGGGGAACGGGTTGGTGGTGGAGACCGCTGCGTCGCCCGTGACGTCCTCAAACGGGTTGGCGAAGCCTGGGCTGCCGCCGACGTTGGCTGCGCCATAGGAAAGCTGGACGAAGGGCGGATCTTCAAGGTTCTGCAGCGACTGTTCTTCCTGGTCGCGGTTGTAAAAGAGGCCGAAGCCGGCGCGGATGGCAAATTCATGGGAGCCGGGCGTGCCGATCAGCGCGGAGGGACCGGCCGATGGCGACCAGTCAAAGCCGAGCCTGGGCGCAAAGTGGTCGTATTTCGTGGTTGGAGAGCCGGCACTGTTGCAGCCCGGATCGCCAGGCCAACTGAGGCCTGGAGAAGCGCCGGGAAAGACGGTGGACACGGTGCTGCTGTTCTGCCAGCAGATAATGCCCAGGCCGCCGTCCTGGTGGTTTTGGTAAGGCTTCTCCACATCCAGGCTCACGCCGTAGTTCAAAGTGAAGGCGGGGGTCACCTTCCAGTCGTCCTGCCCGTAGGCATATTCCTCTTCGGCAACGGCATTAATGAAACCGTTGTTGGATTGATAGTAGGCGTCGGGGATGCCGAGCGCGAAGTCGATGAGCGGGTCGCCGGAGCTATACGCTCCCCCGCCACCGAAGCTGTAAAGTCCGTTGTTATAGACGTCGAATGGATTGTGGACCCGGAACTGCTCAAAATTCGCGCCGAACTTGAGCGCATGGTTACCGCTGATCCAGGTGAAGTTGTCGAGGTAAGTCAGGTTGGTGTCGTTGCGTGGTTGCGGGCCCTCAAAGCTGAAACCCAGGTCGAAGTAGTTGCCGACGCCGATATAGGGCACACCCGACTCGGGATCCTGGGGAGTGATGTTAAAGCCCAGCGAGCTGGGCGCGACGACTGTTTGCGGGCTTACTGCCGCGAACAGGTCGCGAAAATAGGAGGCGCGAAGATCGTTCAGCATGGCAGAGGTGAACGTATGCGTCCAGGACGCGGTGAACAGCTTGTAGTGGTTCGCGTCCGTCTCTCCGAACCCCGGGAAGCTGCCACCGCCGAAGGGAAGGGCTTCCGTGGTGGGGGCGGACTGAAAGATGGTCGCCGCCGAGATGGAATCTCTGGCACTGGGGGTGTAGTCGAAGCGCATAATCCCCTGGTCATTCGCGGTGGTGTCGAGCGGATCGAAATTGGCCTCGTCCTGCTCGCCGTTGGCGTCCGGCGCGCCGTAGTTCGCGGGCAGAACGTAGGTGCTGATCAGCTTAGCGGCTATCGGGTTCCACCCCGCAGTGGGTATATCGATCGGTAACCCCGTGGGAAAGCATTTATTCCACGCCGTCCCCGCCGTGCAGGTGCCGGCACTGGTGGTGATGTTGAAGGGGATCGGGTTGCTGGTCAGGCCTGCGGTGTTCGAGGCCTCCGTCGCGTAATTCAGATCAGTGGTGAAGTTACCGGCCATCTGATCCGAGTCCATCGTTGTCTGCACATCGGTGGCTGCGGTTCGCTGACGCTGCCCCTGATAGGCAAGAAAGAAGAACAGTTTGTTCCTGAAGATCGGCCCGCCCAGCGTGCCACCATACAGGTTCTGATGGAAGATCTGTTTGGTCGATCCGCCCGGCGTTAACGCCTGCGTGAAATAGTTGCCGTTGGTCATGAACGAGTCGCGATAGAACTCGAAGCCGCTGCCGTGAAGCTGGTTGGTCCCCGACTTGAGGACCTGGTTGACCACAGCACCGGAGTTGCGGGAGAACTCGGAGTTCATGGTGCTGGTGACGATGTTTTCCTCCTCGAGAGCGTCTGGATTGATCTGTATGGCCTCGTTCTCGAGGGCCGGATCGTTGATGTCGATTCCATCGATCATGTAGGAGTTCTGCGGCGTCTCGCTCCCGTTGCTGGAGAAGGTGCCGAAGCGGTCGGAGGCCTCAACCACGCCCGGTTCGAGTTTTTGCAACCCTGCCGGATCGCGCCCTTCCAGGGGGATTTGCTCGAGCTGGCCGGAAGTGACGATCTGCTCAAGCTGAGTGTTCGAGGTTTCCACCTGCACAGCCGTCGCCGAGACCTCGACCGTCTGCGCTGTCGAGCCGATCTTCAGCTTAGCGTCCACTTCGCGGTTATTGTCCACCGTCAGCGTCAGGTGGGTCTGCGAAAAGTCCTCGAATCCAGCCGCCGAAATCCTCACCGTGTACGGGCCGCCAACCTGCAGCGTCGGCAAAATGTAATATCCGCTGGCGTTGGTGGTGGTGGTCGTGGTGATACCCGTGGCCGTGTCCAGCGCGGTGACCTTGGCGCCGGGCACCGTGGCCCCGCTGGGATCGGTGACCGTGCCGTGGATGGCCGCGGTGGTGGCCTGGGCAAACGCAACCGAGCAGGTGGTGCTGGCAACAAGCGCCGCAACAGCCGATAGACTCAACGCAAGAGCCGCAGTTTTCAGTTGGGAAAATCGCATGGGTACCCCTCTCAAACGTAGGCTGGAACCGTAAGTCTCGTCGAAGACATCGCGTTCCGCATTTTATGCCACGGGCGACCCGGTCGGTCATGGTCCGGGTCCGCAAATCGGTGACCAGAAACAGAAAACGCAAAAGCTAAAATTACAGCGGGGAGACAGTGCTCCATAGGGATTGGGGCAGCCTCCCAGATGTTGAGGGAAAGCTTTGATGTGACTGAAGCAAGAAGCGCTCCAATCCAGGACGGTAGATAAAGGATTCCTAAGGCGCTGAAAATGAACAGCTTAATCTGCAGGCGGCCACGGCCGTGTAAAGCGCAGTTCACGGAAAAGCGCAGAAGTTTGCGTAAAGATTCTGAATACCGATGATCCTGCTGTTTCCGAGTCGGCCCCTGAACCGGGAAGCTTGTCTCATTCTCCCTCTCATATCCAGCCGAAGTTTCGCAATAAACCCTGGAAAACGAAGTTAACCCAGCATTCCGCTGGATTTTCGCGGCGTGGCAAAGAGGAGGGCTCACGACAGAAACGGCCAATCTGCGCATAAGGAACCTGTGATCATAGCAATCGCGCTTCCATCTCTTAATCGACTTGAAATGAATGACTTGAGTGGAAGCCACAAAGCCGCCACGCTGGAATTCTCTGAAAATTCATATCGGCGGCGGGCAATGCTTCCGGATTTTGGACAACGCTGTGATTTTGGTTTGCGTCTGGTGTGCGCACACATGACCTTTCCGCTCGCTGAATCTCTGTGAAAAGATAGAAGCCGAAGCCTCAGCGAGGAGGCATGGAATGAACACCCTGAAGACTGCGTTTCTTCTGACCGCCCTGACTCTGCTCCTGGTCCTCATCGGCAGCCACTGGGGCGAGGGCGGGATGATCATCGCCTTCGTTATCGCCGCCGGCATGAACTTTTTCAGCTACTTCTATTCCGACAAGCTGGCGCTGAAGATGTACAACGCGCAGCCAGTGACGCGCGATCAGTTGCCGCGGGCTTACGAAGTGGTGGAGCGCATGACGGGCCGCCTGGGCCTGCCCATGCCGAAGATTTACGTGATTCCCACCGAGGCGCCGAATGCTTTCGCCACTGGACGCAACCCAAAGCACGCCTCGGTGGCCGTGACCCACGGGATCCTGCAGTTGCTGAACGACGACGAACTGGGAGGCGTGCTCGCTCATGAGCTGGGACACGTGCGCAACCGCGACATCCTCACCAGCTCCATTGCCGCCACTCTCGCCGGCGCGATCGTGCTGCTGGCGCGCATGACCTGGTGGGCCGAGCTCTTCGGGGGATTCGGCGGCGGAGGCGGCGGAAGCAGCCGTCGCGGCGGAGCCCTCAGCGCGCTGGTGATGCTGATTCTGGCTCCCTTCGCGGCCATGCTGATCCAGCTATGGATTTCGCGCACGCGCGAGTACGAGGCCGACGCCACCGGCGCGCACATTACCGGCAATCCCTATGCGCTGGCCAGCGCTCTCGAGAAACTGGACGCGTACTCCAAACGCATCCCGATGCCGGGCTCGCCAACCACCGCGCACCTGTTCATCGTGCAGCCGCTGCTCAGCCGCCAGAGCTTCGCGAATCTCTTCTCCACGCACCCGCCAATTCCGCAGCGTATCCAGCGGCTGATCGGGCGGCCCAGTGTTTACGGAGCGCCGCAGCGATAGCGCCCAGGAACCGGATGTTGAGCTCGTCGCCGCGAAGGACGTTCCACGAATTCGCCGCGTCCCGCTGTACGCTCGTGCCCGAACCCTGTACGCTGTTGCTGCCATGAAAACTCTGCTCCGTTCCATCGTCTGGCTGGCGCTGGTGATCTGGCTGGGCGGCCTTTTCTTTTTTCCCATCACCGCCGCAGCAGCATTCGGCACCCTCACCGACACCCACCTGGCGGGCACCATTGTCCGCACCTGCCTGCTCGCGCTGCATCATGAAGGCCTCTTTTGCGGCGGCCTGATAGTCATTCTTCTGGCCCTGGGCCGGCTGCTGCGCGTATACCAGGGCAGCGCCATCGCCGGCATCGTCGTCACCCTCATCATGCTGGGGCTGACGGCGTTCTCGCAGTTCTGGATCATCCCACGCATGGAAACCTATCGTATCGCCGCTGGCGGAGTCATCGAGGCAGTTCCGCCGACCAATCCTAACCGCGTCGCCTTCGACCATCTGCACAGGGTCTCCGTGGATGTGGAAGAAGGCGTGATGCTGGGCGGCGTCATTCTGGTCTTCCTGCTGGCGCACGCCTCAAGCGAGCCGCGCGACCGCTACGCCTGAGCAGGCGACTTCCCATCTGTCCGGCAGCATGCAGCGCTTCGCATCCGCAGCGGGAAAGTGCGATGCTGATCTGCGGAGGTTTTCATCCATGGCGAATCTCAAGGGCGCTTCCATCACCTGGCTGGGACATGCCACGGTCCTCGTGGTCACAGCCAAAGGCACCACTGTCCTCATCGATCCCTTCATTGAACACAATCCGAAATATCCGAAGGGCTATAAGCTGCCCGACAGGATCGACCTGCTGCTGCTGACCCACGGCCATATGGACCACATTGCTGACGCTCTGCCCGTGGCGAAGAGGCACGGCGCCGAGGCCTTCGGCATGGTGGAGATGATGGGCTGGCTGCAATCCAGGGGAATGGAAAAGGCGGTCGGCATGAACATCGGCGGCTCGCACACCCACGCTGATGTGACCTTCACGCTGACCGAGGCGCGGCATTCTTCGGGCATCTCAGACGGCGAGAGGACCGTCTACGGCGGCGACCCCGCGGGCTTCGTCCTCGCCGTTGAGAACGGCCCGTCGCTCTACCATGCCGGAGACACCGCGGTTTTTTCTGACATGCAGCTGATTCGCGATCTACACCATCCCGAGCTCGCCATGCTGCCCATCGGCGATCACTACACGATGGGTCCGAGAGGCGCGGCGCTGGCGGCGAAGTTCCTGGGAGTGAAATCGGTGCTGCCCATTCACTTCGGCACGTTCCCCGCGCTGACCGGCACGCCGGAGGCTCTGGAGAACGAGCTGAAGGGGACGGGCGTGGAAGTAATCCGGACCGAGCCGGGTAAGACTTTCCGCTGAGGTCAACTGCGTCGCGAATCTGTTCCGGGACGTCAGGTCGCCGTCGCCACTTCCGCGATGACTTCTTCTTCAGAGCGGAAGCGGCTCTCCGGAACGATGAGCACCGGCGCGCTGACGGCAGCGATCACCTGCACGAGGGTGCTCTGCTCGATGTCGCCCGCCTGGTGCTCGGGCGAGGGCGCGCCCAAAACGATGAGGTCGGGCTTGAGCCGGGTCGCGGCCTCCACGATGACGCCCACTGGATCGCTCCCCGTCACCACATGATCGACGGGCAGCCCGTGGGCTTCGTCGAATGGCGCCAGAAAGCGCAGCCGCTCCAGGCAATTCGGACACTCCATATGCCGCCCGCACCTTGCCGAGTGCATCACGATGAGGTGATTGCCGGCGACCCGCTGGGCGTAGTGCAGCGCGTTCAGCGATGCCGCGGAAAAATCGGTGGCCGCCAGCACGTTGTTCCAGCGCCCAAAATTCCGCGGCTTCTTCGGATCGTCGGGCGATACGGTCAGGATGGGACAGGGGGAATGCGCCAGCAGTTGCCGTGTCACCACCCCGAGGGCGGCGCGCCCTGCTCCGGTGATGGCCCTGGTGCCCAGCACCAGGAGCGCCGCAGAGTGGTCCTTGAGCGAAAGCAGAATGCGCTCGCACACGATGCCAGTTTCCACCCGCGAATGGACAGCGATGCCCTGCCGGCGCACATCGGCTTCGATCCGCGCCATCTCTTCCCGTGCCGCGGTGTCGTGATCGAACGACGGAGGTGCGCCGCCGGGAAATGCATAGCCCACCGGATCGATGACGTGCACCAGCAAAAGCATGGCGTGTTGATGCCGGGCAATCGCCTGCGCGCAGCGCAGGGCTGCGGAGGACTCCTCAGTAAAATCGGTCGCCGCCACAATGGTCCGGAACGGGAACGGCCTGGCGTGGCTCAGATAGCTGATTTCCCGGTGTATGCCTGCGGAATGGCCGGAAGCACTCATAATCCAGCCCTCGCTTTCCGCTGATTGGGCTTGCTACAACGCTACGCCCGGTTCACAGTGGGAACCGTGACGCGGGTCACGGGAAGCGGTGACCGCGCGCACAGGTTTGCCGCGCCCTCAGCCGACGATGCGCTCCATCTCCGCCGGCTGCAGGATGGAGATCGTGGCGCCGTGGCGCGCGATCAGATCGTCGCGTTCGAACTGGTTCAGCAGCCGCGTCACTGTCTCGCGCGACGTGCCGGCCATATTGGCCAGTTCCTCGTGCGTGAGCGCCATGGTGAAGCGCATTTCCGGTTTTCCGCAGGAGCTGGTTCGCGCCCAGTCCAGCAGCAACTGCGCCAGCCGCCCGGCCGCCGAGCCGGAGAGAGCCAAACGGCGCGCATCGAGAAACACCTCGTGATACTCGTGGGCGATGACCTGAGCCGCCTGGCGGCTGACGTGGCCGAATCTCTCCAGAAACTCCAGGAAATCCCGCCGTCGCACGCTGCGCACCTGGCAGGGCTCCAGTGTTTCCGCGGTCACCTCATACGGCAGATCATTCAGGGTCGCGGTCAGCCCCAGCACGTCGCCGGGCACCGCGATTTTCAGGATCATGGTGCGGCCGTCGCGCGATGTGGCCGACAACTTGATCTGGCCGCCGCAGATCACGAAGATTCCCGAGGCGCGCTGTCCTTCCTCGAACACAATAGACCGGCTGGGGTAGGAAATCTGCATCGCAATCTCGTCGAAGTATTCGATCGCATCGTCAGGCAGGTTACAGAAGATGCGATCCGCGCGCTCCGTACACTGAGCGCAGCGGTCGGGAACCTCACGTGCCGCGCAATTCGCGTTTCTTACGCCTACTGGCATACTGTGCCACTCCTCGGCTGCACGGGTGCGCACGGCAGCTTCGTTGCTGAACGGCTGATTCCTGGAAGGCCGCTCCGATTCTCCGGGCGGTCTCCCGGTCTCGGCAGACAATTCGCCGGAGCGGACGTCGCACAGGCAGATGGCCCTCCGCTGAATGATCTGGCATTCGCCCGCAGATCCAGCCTCGCTGAGGAAATCAGAAACATAGACTCTCCGCACAGGGAACGGCGCCGCGTCTCATCGCAATTTCGCGGATGCTCGTCACCTGTCCTCCTTCAGCCCGAAACCGGACTGGCTTCCCGTTCGTGCTCAGCTTCGGGCGCGAGCGCCGACGGATTCACCCGAAGCGACAGCACCGGGCAAGGAGCAGAAACCAGAATCTTGTACGCTGCCGGCTCAGTGCCGGGCAGCCAGCTATGCGCCGGCGCGTGTACGCCCAGCACAATCAGTCCTGCGCGGCTCTCTTCGGCCGCTGCCAGGATCTCCGCCACCATCGTTCCATGCGCAGCACGCACCTCGGCTCGCGTCCAGGACACTGCGTCCGCCGGAATCATGCGATTCAACTGCTCGGTCGCTGCCGCGGTCGTCTGGCCCGGATCGCGCGCCGACGACGGAGCCGGAGGCAGCACGTGCAGCAGCACCACCTGCGCGCCAAACTGCCGTCCCAGCCCGAAAGCGAGCGCCGCACTGGCTTCGTGCATTCCGCTCAGAGACACGGGATGCAGAATCGTCTCAGGCTGGATCATGGTGCTTTTGTGCGCGCGCGGCCCCACGGTGCACACGGGCACTTCAATCGCTTCCAGCAGTTGCCGGGCAACCGAACCCAGGACAAATTTCTTCAGGCCGCGGCGGCCGTGGGTCCCCAGAATCAGGCGGCCCGCACCCGAGTTGCGCACCACCTCGCTGATCACATCCGGAACAAATCCGTGCCGCACCGCTGTCGCGCATTCGATCCCCTGGTCGCGCGCGTTGCGCGCCAGTCCTTCCAGCATCAGTCGCGCATCGCGATCCATGCGCAGCGGATCGTAGTAAGCAGACGCGCCGTCTTCCATCGGCGAGGACTCGTGCGGCAGCACGGCGTGAATCAGGATCAGCGACGCCCGGCTGGCTCTGGCCTGGGAGATCGCGTACGGCAGCAGATAATCCGTGTCCGTCAAATCGGTCGCCACCGCGATCCTGCCGGGGTCCGCAAAGTCGTTGATTCTGTCTGACTGGAGGGTCATACGAGGCACCTCCCGATGCTGCGATCACCAGGATGCCCTTAGTGTCGTAGGCGGCATGACCAGGGGGCTGTGCGCCAGCGCACAAACCGATGTGACGAGCGTCACAGTGTCCCCCTTTTCACGGCATCGGAAACACGTTCCCGGTTTGACCGGCCTCCGGCGCATTGTTACGATGGAGTTGCGGGGTGGAGCAGCCTGGTAGCTCGTTGGGCTCATAACCCAAAGGTCGGTGGTTCAAATCCACCCCCCGCAACCATTTAGGAAATTTGAGGGCGCAATAGGGGCGCATCCAGCAACGCCCCAGCCGCCAGTAGCTCCTCGACCAGCTTCGCATTCGCCGGGCGGGTCGAGTCGAGCATGTGATTTTGCCCGTATCTCATTGTCATATCAATAGAACTGTGCCGCATGAGCTTCTGCTGCACCTCAGGCGTAGCCCCGGAATCGCCCAACCGTGCCCGGTAGGTATGCCGGAAGTTGTGCCATCCAAGGTTCGGGATACCCGCCTTCCTGCCCGCCGGAGCCAGATGGTCCTGTCGCAGTGAGTCGGCATGGTACGGACGGCCCGTGTCGATATTTCCGAACAGCCAGCCCCCCACGCTTTCCTCCTGCGCCTGCCAGGCCCTCAACTCCTGAATCAACAGATCGTGCAGTGGAAGTACTGAGGCCGAGGCCAGAGTTTTGGTCTCATCTTCGTACTTGCCCACGACCGAACGTTCGATCGTGAGGGTTGCCTGCTCGAAATCGATATCGGTCCACCGCAGACCCAGAATCTCGCTGATGCGCATGCCCGTGTTCATGGCGAGAACCACCATAAGCCGGACGTGCGGAGCCAGGTTCGAGAGGATCGTGTAGTACTGCTGCGGCGTGACACGATAGATGACCCGAACCCGCCTGCTCGTTCCTCTCAGTTCAATCAGGCTCATCGGATTACGCTGGCAGTCCAGATAACGCCAGCGCATGGCGTATTCGAACAACCGATGCATCACCGCCCGGGTGTGCAACTTGCTCTTCGGGGCCAGATCGCGAGGTTTCTCGTTCTTCTTTCTCGCTTTAGCCTGCAATCCCTTAATCCACTGCTCCACCGCCATCGGATCCTTCGCCATATCGACAACCCGCACGTTTTCCCATTTGGGAAGAATGCGCGAGTTCAACATGGACCGCAGAGGCCCGGCTGTGGATTGACGTTCTGGAATTGCTTCCTGCAAGTAGCGCCTCACCAGTTGACCGAAGGTGGCGACTTCGATTGAATTGTTGATTTCACCAGCGAACCTGGAAGCTGCTCGCTGCGCCTCAGCCTTGGAACGAAGTTGCTGCGTCGTCCCTAGGGTTTTTGACTTGTTTACATCTCCCTCCCGCCAACGAAAAACCCAGACATCCGGGCCCCTGCTACGGACTTTACGAACGATCCAGCCGTGCTGGAACGTCTGCCGCTGTTTACTGCTCATTTGCCGCTTCCTCCTTCTGCAAGCGGCGCGGATGATGTTTCAACGATACTTCTTTCTTCATCGCGATCGCCAGTTCGGAAATCAGAAATCTCCAGCGTTTACGCACGCCGTTGGTGATCGAATGGGCCGGTATCTTCCCTTCGCGCGCCAGACGCTCCACTGTGATCGGAGAGCAGCTCAGAAACGCTGCAACTTCCTGCGCCGTAACAAAGGGCTCCCGTTCAAACTGGTCCATGACTCGCACCTCCTCATTGAGCGCCCCGATTCCATGCTCCGCAGCGGTCAATAAAGCCAAATTAGCGATCATCCGTTGAGTGAGCGATTGCAGAATTCGTCAGGGGTGTGCAGGTTCTGCACATCGGTGATTTCAATCTTCCTGCGGTATTTCTCCGTTTAGGCGCTCTTAAAGGGAAGGAGCGCTTTCGCTGCCCCCAGCCGCCGAAATGCGGCGTCTTACGTCACCCATCCTGGCGGGGCAACGCCCGGCCCTCAAATCCAGTCGAAGGAAAGTCACCAGATTTTCTTCTTCGTCGAATGCCCCCGCTTCAGGCAACGGTCTGCCAGAGACGGGAAGAACCCGTAAAGGGTCTGCGCTTCGCTTCGATGAACGCGCAACCGGCGCGCGCCCTTGACGGAACCTTCCCGCCTCCGCCCGTTGCGAAGAGCCATGAAGCGGGCGCACTCAACGAAAAAAATTTGGTTTAGGTGCTCTTGCTTCCGAACGTCAATCGGCCCTACGGGGCTTTCGCAGGAGCATCAACATGGAACTCAGCAACAGCAGCGTTAGCAGCACATCCACCACCGCCAGCAATGGCGCAGCCAGCATCCCCGCCGCGCCGCACAGGAAAAATGCGGCGCAGCAAACCCGCAGAGACTCGCCGTATCAGCAGCGTACGGCACAGAAAGACAACCCCGCACAGCAACTCATCAAGCAGGCCGTGGAATACCTCATGCAGCAGCTTGAGGCCGGACACAGCGAAGCCCTCACTGCGTATCTGGGCGCAATGGCCCGCTTCCATTCCTATTCTTTCGGGAACATTTTGCAGATCGCCAGACAACGCCCTTCGGCCACGCGCGTAGCCGGGTTTCGTGCATGGAAGGAACTGGGCCGGTTTGTAAAGCGGGGCGAAAAGGGCATCCAGATTCTTGCGCCGATGGTGGGCTATCGCCGTAGGAGTGAAACCGAGGAGCCGAACAAGGGCACGGAAGAGAACGCCAAGCCGCAGCCTGTACTGATTGGCTTCCGCGCCGTGTATGTGTTCGACCTCAGCCAGACCGAAGGCGCAGACCTGCCGGAGTTCGATCACAACATCACCGGCGAAGTGGGCGAGCACCGCGCCCGACTGATCGATTTTCTCGCACAGCAGAATATCGCGCTCGAATACAGCGAGAACATCGCACCTGCATTGGGCGTGAGCTACGGCGGCAAAATTGCTCTTCTGCCCGGCCAGTCGAAGGCGGAGGAGTTCGTCAGTTTAGTCCATGAAACCGCGCACTTATGTTGCGCTGGAAGTTATGTTGCGTAGAGAGCCGATGTGGGCGTCTTCATTGGTTCGCCCGGTCTTTGTGCGCAACATAACTGGTACGTTCGATACTTGGCGGATCACTTCATTCGAA
>Ga0335075_10000690_pt1 | contig 57729 bp, 39 predicted proteins | sample Lox_Sample_24_FD_206723 | JGI IMG/M metagenome (GOLD analysis project Ga0335075, IMG submission 206723) | Soil microbial communities from Loxahatchee National Wildlife Refuge, Florida, United States - Lox_Sample_2.4 | ecosystem: Environmental > Terrestrial > Soil > Wetlands | place: USA...
GTAAGCATAGATCGCATTGACACTCCAACCCTTGACCAGATACGCGGCCGCGCCTTGCAGTGATCTGCCGAACGGAAGAGCATAGGCAAGCATTGCCGCAAAGCGTTGGCGCACATCCAGGTCGCCACTGCCGTAATCGTACTGCAGGAAGCTGTTAACGGGGATGGGCGTGCCATTGCCCGAATCCATCATGCACCCGTTACGAACGCATTCCACCGGGCGAAAGCCCCCTTCACCCTCGGGCGAGCCGTTGTTTAGAATGTGCGACCAGGTGTAATTGACGTTGGCTGTCAAACCCGCGGCGAAGCGCCTCACCAAGGATGCCTGTAAGGCGTTGTAGTTGGAGTTTGAGGCGCTCTGCAGCACATAGATTTGATCGCCGCTGTAGTCCGGGTAGGGAATAGGTCCCTGCGTGAAGCAGCTGGAAGAGTACGTCGGCTGGCCGTCGATCGTGCACTCCGGGCCGCTGTAACTGTAAGTGGCGTAGGTTGCCTGATTAACGTTCGGCACCAGGGGAAGGTACCGCCCCAGATTACCCACATATCCGAGGCTGAATATTAAGTTTGAGCGCAGTTCCTGCTGGAGCTGCAACGCGAACTGAGCCACACGGCCCGACTTCAGCTTGTTCCCTACGGCGTCAATTTCCGTTCCCGCCGCGACCCCCGTTCCCAGCTCCTCATTCGGATAATCCGCACTGGCAGGATCGATTGTGGGCTGCCACAGTCCTCTCGCCATAGTAAGCCCCAGACCGCCGGGCCCCGCGATCTCGCTCGGACATTGAACGGGATACGCGAAGTCGCCCCCGCAGTCTCGGCTGATGACCAATGGAACATTCTGCAGTGTGCCGGCGTTTCCAATTTGATTCGGGAAGTAGGAGAGACCAAACCCGCCTCGTAGCACCGTGCTTCGGCCGAGCGATGCCGAAAACCCGAGGCGGGGAGAGATATTGCTGTAATCTGTCTTTACGTTCGCGGTGCTGGTCCCGTGGTTGGGCCCTGATAGGATCGGGGAAACCACGTAACCGGTGCCTGTATCGAAGTTCGAAATGTAACCGTCCAGTTCGGTAAACGGGGTGAATGTGTCATAGCGGACTCCGAGGTTGAGGGTCAACCACCTGGTCGCGCGCCAGTCGTCCTCAATGTAGCCGCCGACTTCCCACGAGCGGAAGTGCGGGAAGGCCAAATCGCTCTGGAATTGAGCGTCGGATGCATAGCCCGCAATCAGGTCTCCGAGGGCACTGCCAGTGAACGTCCCGTTGACAGAATAGACGCCTCGGGGACTAATGCTTTGTTGCCAGTTGAGCTCCCGCTGGATCAGGCTCGCCCCGGTCTTCACATTGTGAGCCCCATGGTTCCAGGTCAAAGATCCCTGGTACTGGAAGGTGTTGTTGTAGTCGAAGAGCGGCGCGAACATTCCGTCGCCTAAGCCGGTGTATGGGGCGGCCACGTTAAAGGCCGGCAGGCCGTATTTCGCTCCGCCGCTGTCGGCATTCATGCAGTAGCCGGTTCCCAAAGAACAAGGATCGAAGCCCAGCTCAACGCCGGCGTCGACGCCATTGATAGTCAATGACTGGTTAGCGAATCTGAGATATGCGAACTTCAATTCCAACAGAAGCTGGGGTCGAAACATGTAAATGTAGTCCAAGCCGAGATTCTGGGCGCGTTCCAGGGCGGGTCCACCTGTGATTCCCGGCGGGTTGCTGGGACCGAATGTCTTTCCGTTAATGGAAACAACCGGGAGGCTCCCCGGCGTGTTGGTGTTTACGTCATCGAATGAGTAGCGCGCAAACAGCGTGTTCCGATCCGAGAAGTGATGGTCGATGCGCACGTCGAAGGTGTTGCTGAACTGGGTATCGGCGGGAGAGTAGACGAAGTTGTTTGTCGTACCGGAATTCATTGGCGCGGGATACAGCGAAAACAGGTTCTTGCCCAGCTCACTCACCACAAACGGGCTGGTGTTCCCCAGCGAGGACCCCGCGGGGATTGTCTGCCCCACTGCCGCCGCTGCTACCAGGCTCTCCTGGGTCGCTGTGGGCACGGTGGACGTATACGTGTTTTTGGCCCAAACCTGGCGAAATCCCTCATAATCGACAAAGAAAAATGTCTTGCTCTTTCGGATCGGGCCGCCGATGCTCCCGCCAAATTGATTTTGGCGCAACTCAGGCTTCGGACCCGTGGTTGCAAAGTAGTTGCGCGCATCAAGAGCGTTGTTGCGCAGATACTCGTACAGCGAACCGTGAAAAGTGTTCGTGCCAGACTTAGTAATAACATCGGCAACGCCCCCCTCTGTGCGGGAGATTTCCGCAGGGTACAAGTTGGTGTAGACCTTGATTTCCTGCACATCATCAAGCGAGGGCCGGACGACAACGGTGCCGAAATACCGTTCATTATTGTCCATGCCATCGATCATATTGTTATTGAGAAAGTCGTTCTGCCCGTTAGCAGAAAATGCGGATGTCAGGCGGCGGTCCGTGCTGTGATTCCCGCCTCCGGCCGCGTTGGAAGCTCCCTCGGTGACGCCCGCTGAGAGCTGAATTAAGTTGGTCAGATTACGGCCGTTCAGTGGCAGGTCGGCCACATTCTCGGTAGTGATTGAGGTGCCAATTATGGACGAATCGGTCTGCAGAGCTGGTTCGGCCGATACCGAAACGTTCTCGTTGGCGATGCCGATTTCCATCTTACCGTCCACACGGACACGATCTCCAGCCGACAAGATCAAGTCCTTAACCTCGAAGGTCCTGAAGCCTTTAGCTTCAATCGTGACTTCGTAGGTCCCTACTTGGAGAAGACTGAAGCTGTAGTCTCCCGTTTTCCCCGTCCGTACTGTCCGGGCCACGCCCGTCCCCGTATTCTTAATCGTCACCCTCGCGCCGGGCATCACGGCTCCCGAAGTATCGGTTACCTTGCCTACCACATCGCCAGTATTTACTTGAGCCACGAGGTACGGCATGGCCGCTAACAACAGCAGGCACAGCATCGAATGGATCCAAAGTCGTCGGCTGGGCATCTACCCTCTCCGTCCCACCAACCCCCGAAGGGAAACCCGGATCTGCCGGGGGAGACAGCAGAAGTCTGAGAAGTTATCGAGTCCGTCGGTGAACATGCCCTCCACTGCGCCGACGGGTAGTGTCCTAGCTGACCCTCAAACGGACTTGCGAGAGCGTGCAGGTAGCAATCACGTTAGAGCAGGTAGCAATCACGTTAGAGCAGGTAGCTACGCTACACCTTCGGAGCGACGTCAACGGGCCCAATTTTCTGGGCGTGAGAAGGAACCCTCGTGATGGGGGCGAACAGGATTATAGTCCTCGTATGGGAAAGCCGCGAATGAGGGCGGGGCTCTGGTTGTTGATCTTTCTGGCATCCAGTGTTGGCGCGTTCGCATTAGACCCGTCTCTCGACATCAGCCAGTACGCGCACACCGCGTGGAAGGTACGCGAAGGCTTCACCAAAGGCACTATCTTTTCGATGGCGCAGACACCGGATGGCTATCTTTGGCTGGGCACGGAGGCTGGATTGGTCCGCTTCGATGGTGTCCAAGCCGTCCCGTGGCAGCCCCCAAACGGTGAGCAACTCCCCGGCAATTTTATCCAGCAAATCTTAGTTGCGCGCGACGGCACTCTCTGGATCGGCACAAACAAGGGGCTTGCCAGTTGGAAGGACGATAAGTTTACGCGGTATCCAGGAGTTGCCGGCAAAAACATTTATTCACTGATCCAGGATGCTGGGGGAACAATTTGGTTTGCGGCTGAGAACCCGGGCAGGATCTGTGCCGTTCGGGCCGGCAGGACGCAGTGCTACGGAGCCGGGAGTTTCGGCTGGTCCGTGTCGGCCTTATACCAGGATCGCAAAGGCAATCTGTGGGTCTCGGCTTCAACGGGTCTGTGGCGATGGGGGCCCGGTCCTCCAGAGCACTACCCGTTGCCCGGCGGCGTTCAGGCCGACGAACTAACCGAATCGGAAAACGGTTCACTCCTGATGACAACCAATAAATCCGGCCGCTTCCAGGGTCACGTGAATGGCTCGATGGAAGGGCTGAAACAGCTCGTGGGCGGAAAAATTCGAAACTACAAACTTCCCGCGATCGGCGGGCAGTTCATACCCCTTTGCCTGTTCCGGAGCAGTGATGGCAGTTTGTGGATCGGCACCGTCCGAGGTTTGTTGCACCTGTATCATGGCAGGATCGATCGGTTCTCAGCTGCCGACGGCCTGTCTGGAAACCTTGTAACCAGCATTTTTGAAGATCGCGAAGGCACTGTTTGGGTCAGCACGTCAACAGGGCTCGACCGGTTTCGCGAATTCGCCGTGCCGACAATCTCGGTAGACCAGGGTCTTTCCATTGCGGCAGTTAACGTGCTGGAAGCGACCCCGGATGGAAGTATCTGGATTGCCACGGCGGACGGGCTCAATCGCTGGCAAAACGGGCATATGACCATCTACGGCAGGCAAAATGTGCCGAGGCCAAACACGCGAACAGGCCAACGAAATGCCATTGCCAACGGAAGGGTAACAGAGGTCTCGAGCAGCGGACTTCGAAGCATGGTCTATTCGCTGGGGAAGGATGACCTAGGGCGATTGTGGGTTGGAAGTCGCCAAGGTGTGTTCTACTTCGACCGCGGCCGGTTTGTGCAGGTTACCGGCCTCCGCGGCGGAGATATATTCGCAATCGCCGGTGATGGACACGGGAAGGTCTGGATCAGCAGCTTCGACCAGGGCCTAATCTATTCGACGGCAGGGGGTGCCGTTGAGCGCATTCCCTGGGCCCGATTTGGACACACTTACGCGGCGGACGCTCTGCTGCCCGATCGGCTGCACGGTGGCCTGTGGCTCGGATTTCCTGAGGGTGGAATAGCCTACCTCAAGGACGGCCAGATCCGCACACCCTATAACGCTGCGGATGGGTTGGGCCATGGCGGCGTGATGGACCTTCAGCTTGGCTCGGACGGTGCTGTCTGGGCCGCGACCGAGGGTGGGTTAAGCCGGGTGAAAGAAGGCCGCATAACCACTCTTACCAGCAGGAACGGCCTGCCGTGCGATGCCGTTAACTGGGTCACGGAAGACAATGATCATTCCTTCTGGTTGAACATGCCCTGTGGTCTGGTGCGGATTGCGCGTCCCGAACTGGACGCCTGGGAGAGGGATCCGAAGCGGGCCGTCCGAACCACAGTTTACGGCAGCTCTGATGGTGTGTGGAGTTTCGGGGGTTATGGCCACCACACTCCATATGTGACCAAATCGCCAGACGGGAAAATATGGTTCTCTGCCCCCGACGGGGTCAGCGTTATCGATCCGCGGCATCTTCCCTTCAACAAGCTGCCACCGCCTGTATACATCCAGCAAATCATTGCGGACGGCAAGAACTATGATGCTTCACCTGGATTGCGCCTGCCTCCGCATATTCGCAATCTCTCCATCGATTACACCGCGTTGAGCCTCGTTGCGCCGGAGAAGATGCGCTTCCGCTTCAAGCTCGAGCCGCAGGATGAGGACTGGCGCGAGGTGGTGAATGTTCGTGACGTCGAGTATTCAAATCTGGGTCCAGGTAAGTACCGCTTCCGCGTTATCGCCAGCAATAACAGCGGCGTGTGGAACGAAGAAGGCGCTTCACTTGACTTCAGCATCGCGCCCACTTACTACCAGACCAATTGGTTCCTCGCGCTGTGCGTGTTCACGATTCTGGCCATGCTATTGACCGTTTATCAGATTCGGGTCCGCACCTTAAAACGGCGCCAGGCATTGTTAGAGCAGAATCAGGCACTGTTAGTGCAGCACCAGCAATTGTTAGAGCAGGATAAAGTATTGCTGGAGCAGCACCAGGCCGAGATCCGCGCGCTGAACGAACAGATGGTCCAAGCGCAGGAGGCGGAGCGGATACGCATCTCAGGAGAGCTGCACGATGGCGTCCTCCAGCAGATTACGTCCCTTACTCTCAGGCTGGCCAAGGTGAGACGTCAGGTGCCACCCGATTCGGAAGCAGTAGCAACGGTTAGTGGTTTGCAGCAACAACTCATCCAGATCGGAACGGACATCCGCCATATATCGCATGAGCTTCATCCCGCACTGCTCAGCGAGGCAGGCCTGCCGACGGCCCTGTGTGCGTATTGCGAGGAGTTCAGCAAGGTGCGGGGACTCCCAGTATCGTGTGAGACAGACGAAAGTGTGGACAAATTGTCTCCTGGAGCCGCGCTGTGCCTCTACCGCATCGCACAGGAAGCACTCGGCAATGCGGCCAAACATTCGGCGGCACAAAAGGTTCAGGTTCGGCTAACTCGGGCGGACGGTCGCGTTCGCCTCTCTGTATCCGATAACGGGGTAGGTTGCGACCCCAACCAGATCGGAAAATCGGGTGGGCTGGGAGTAATCAATATGCGAGAGCGCGTGCTTCAGCTCGACGGGACGTTTGAGTTCGACAGCGAGCCCGGCCATGGAACCAGAGTAAAGGTGACGGTTCCTATTCGAACGGACTCGTAAGGTTGTGTCTAACGTCATCTGCAAAACTTCACAATTGACAGGGGGTGCCCCGTACATCCGAGCATTCTTCCAGGCTCCGCGTCGAGGCATATAAATGGCCTGGCTTCGTAATTACTGGAAGAAAGGTGGCTCGTTGAAGGTCGCCAGGTTTCCGTGCCGCGGAGACCAGAACGTTCGTATCGATCACGAGGCGCAGCGTCAGCATCAGCGCTTTTTCTTTTCCAACTTCGCCACCTCGATAAGTTGATCAATCTGGCGAGAAGTCAGAGCGTTGCTCACGTATCCATCCTTATAGTCCCGGCGCTGGAGACACGCAAAGCCAAGTGGGACTCGTGAAGCGCACTCGATTCCGTCGCGTTGAGCAGTTCCTCTAATTGAGGAAAGCTCTGACCGCGAACACTCCCGCGAGAAGTATCGCCCCAAGTGTCGCAAGAACATACAACAGATATGACAACGGATAATCGTCTGGATCATGTCTCATTTCATTTTCTCCTCAAGTCTCTCCGCGCCCCGTCCATAGATGCAGTGATCCAGGAATTCCTGTTTCGCCTCTCAGCGTTTGTGATCCAATGTGGCGTAACCTGGCGCCCACTGCATGTCGAGCACGCGTTTACGCAGTCCGTCCTCGCTGATTACCGGCGCAACGCCGTCCTTCTGCGCCTCCACGCCAATCGCACACGCGATCTCCGCAGCCACACGCCGGATCGCTGTCAATGGAGGAAGCAGCGACCCGCAGGCGTCTTTAAGGGCTGGAGAATATTCGGCGAGGGTTCGGGCTGCTGTCAACATCATGGGCTCTGTGACCCTGCGAGCGCCGGAAGCGACGATGCCAAGTCCCATTGCGGGGAAGATATAGACGTTATTGCATTGTGCGATGGGAATCCTGCGCCCGCCATAGCTGACGGGCGCGAACGGAGAGCCTGACGCCACCAGCGCCCGACCCTCAGTCCAGCGAATCAAGTCCTCAGCATTCGCTTCCGATCTCGAAGTGGGATTCGAGAGCGGGAAGATGATAGGTCGCTCAGCTTTACGAGCCATCTCACGAACGACCGGTTCCGAAAACGCGCCGCTCACGGTGGAGAGCCCAATAAGGACGGTTGCTTCGATCTGTCCGATCACGTCGCCCAGCCCGATGTGACCATTGGCTGTTCGAGGCCAGCCGGCAACGCGGCTCTCCGGCTGAGCATAAACACTCTGCTCATGAGTAAGACCCTTTCGGCCTGAGTGCAGAAGGCCATCTTTGTCGATGACCCAGAAGCGGCTCTGTGCCTCCTCCTCCGACAGCCCTTCTCCTTTCATTGCTGCACGAAGACCGTCCGCAACACCAATGCCCGCTGAGCCTGCGCCCAACATCACGATCTGTTGCTCCTTCAAGCTTTTTCCGGTCACCCTGACGGCGGCCAGGATGGCGCCGAGGGCAGCCGCCGACGTTCCCTGAATATCGTCGTTAAAAGTCAACAATTGGTCGCGGTAGCGAGTAAGGATAGGTCGGGCATGAGGGGTCGCAAAGTCTTCCCACTGCAGGCATGTTCCCGGCAGCTCCTCCTTCACCGCCTGCACGAACTGGTCCACGAAGTCGAAGTAAGCCTGCCCGGTGATCCGTTCATGCCGCCATCCCAGATACTCTGGATCCTTCAGTCGCTCCAGGTTGTTCGTTCCCACATCCAACACGATTGGCAATGTTCGTTCCGGACGAATGCCACCGATCAACGTGTACAGCGAGAGCTTGCCGATCGGGATGCCGAGTCCGCCTGCGCCCTGGTCGCCGATGCCCAGGATGCGCTCGCCGTCGGTGACAACAATTACGTCAACGTCTCTATAGGGGCGATTTCGCAGCAACTGGGAGATAGAATCCCGAAAGGGATAAGAGATGAATAGGCCGCGCGGCCGTCGATATATATGGCTGAATTGCTCGCATGCCAACGCAACGGTTGGCGTATAGACGATGGCCATCATTTCTTCAACGTGGTCGAGAAGAAGACGGTAGAAAAGAACCTCGTTCGTGTCCTGCAGAGCGCGCAAGTAGATATGGCGCTCCAGGTCATCGTCTTTTCGTTGGTAAGCCCCATAGGCGCGGACGACCTGTTCATCAAGTGTTTCGATCTGCGGAGGAAGAAGTCCGTGCAGGCCAAACTCTGTGCGCTCCTCCTCCGTGAAGGCCGTGCCTTTGTTCAGGCGTTGCCGGTTGAGAAGATCCATTCCGCAAGAGGTATGAGGCACATTATCCTGAGGGATTGTTTCCATTCTTGCCATTCGCGTATTTCCTTCTTTGTTTGCTGTTGACCGATTCCCTTCCAGATCGGAGCAGCTATAAGAACACATAATGCCGGCATCGACTCTCGTGTCGCCGATCTACGAGTTACCGAATTAAATTGACCTTTGCCAGATCTATGATTTCGTCGCCGCGCCCATTGAGAACAGCTCTCATCATGAACAGGCTGAAGCCCTTCGCTTGTCCCAAAGTGATCGTCGGTGGCATCGAAAGCTCCTGCCTCGAAACCCGGACCTCGACTAATGCCGGACCCTCATGTTTGAGTGCCTTGGCAATCAAAGGTTCTACCTGGTCTGGAGTTTCCGCACGCAAACCGAGAAGGCCAGCGCCCTCGGCGATCTTTATAAAGTCTGGATTGTCCAGACCCGTTCCATAGTCCAAGATGCCGGCCGCCTTCATCTCCAGTTCGACAAACGCGAGCGAGTTATTTCGGAACACGATCAACTTCACGGGCAATTCGTGCTGTCTCAGCGTGAGCAGATCCCCCATGAGCATAGCCAAACCGCCATCGCCCGACATCGAGATCACCTGTCGACCCGGATAACTGACCTGTGCACCGATCGCCTGAGGCAGCGCGTTGGCCATCGATCCGTGTGTGAATGAACCGAGTATCCTTCGTTTACCATTCATCGTGAGGTAGCGTGCAGCCCAGATCGTCGGAGTTCCTACATCACAGGTAAAAATTGCATCGTCTGTCGCGAGTTGATCGAGCACGCGCGCGACATATTGAGGATGAATAGGTCTCTCATTGGAGTTGCCCGTTGCCAGGTCGTCCAGACCCTTGCGCGCCTCGCGGTATTTCTCTAGGGATTCTTCTAAATGAACTTTGTACGGGTTTTGCTCCAGCTTCGGCAGGAGAGATTGGAGCGTTGCTTTCGTATCCCCGACAAAGCCGAAATCAATCCTGCTGCGGCGTCCGATCTGTTCACCGCGGAGATCGATCTGCACAATGGTGGCGTCCTTGGGAAAGAACTGCTGATAGGGGAAGTCCGTGCCCAGCATCAGCAGCACATCGCAGTTCATCATCGCGTGATAGCCGGAAGAAAATCCTAGCAGGCCGGTCATACCCACATCGAAAGGATTGTCATACTCGATGAACTCCTTTCCACGCAGGGCGTGGACGATGGGAGCCTGTAGCTTGCCGGCAAGCTCGATCAGCTCTTCATGAGCGCCGGCACAGCCAGCGCCACCAAGAATGGTGATTTTCTTCGCCCGATTCAGCAGGTCCGCGAGGATGTCAATTTCTTCGTCTGAAGGGCGCACGGATGGCCTTGCCTCGGAAAAATGCAGCCGTGGTGCTTGCTCGACGGCATCCCGTATGGCCACATCGCCCGGGATGACAACTACGGCAACACCACGGCGTGAGATTGCAGTTCGCATGGCAATCTCCAGCACGCGGGGCATCTGCTCGGGTTGTGACACTGTCTCGCAGTAATGGCTGCACTGCGCGAAGAGATGCTCAGGATGTGTTTCCTGAAAGTATCCGCTGCCGATTTCGTTACTCGGAATTTGAGCCGCAATGGCAAGGACAGGGACGCGGCTCCGATGACAGTCGTAGAGCCCATTAATAAGATGAAGGTTTCCCGGGCCGCAGCTTCCGGCGCAGACGGCCAGTTTGCCGGTGAGATGCGCGTCGGCGCCAGCCGCGAAAGCGGCAACCTCCTCATGGCGGACATGAACCCACTGAATCTGCTCGCGTGTGCGAATCGAGTCCGTGATTCCGTTGAGCGAATCTCCGCTGAGACCGTAAATTCTTTGAACTCCCGCTTCCAACAAGACATCTACAAGCTGGTCAGCTACTCTCTTTGCCACATTTCTTCCTCTCGTGAGTTCTTTTCGTCGCGTGGCGGACGACTCTTCGCCGGGGCGATCGCGCTCTACGTTCTTCCTGGCGCAAGTCACCCACAGGTAACCGCGCTAAGAGTCAGTGCAATTTCTGTTCCATGAAATTCGAGCGGGACGCCTAATCCACCGGGCGATTAAGTCATACAGCACCAACGACAACAGCTCAGCAGCCGTCTATCGCGCGCCGCACTTACGAAATGTGCAGTTAAGATCTTGACCGCAAAAGTCGAAGCGTTGACGCTGCCGACGTTAAGTGTCAATCGGATCGCCACGCGCCATACAGGACAATGAACTCCTTAGGTTTATCGCAGCAAAGTAGAACGAGCGCGAACCGCCCGTTTGGTACTGCGGTTGCTTCCACATGAACATCGTCACCCCGTTCTGACACGTGACGGGACTTCTGCGCTGGATAGTCTACGCTTCACTCTTGTTTGTGTTGAGAATCACATGCCGATAGCGGCCACTTCTACCGTACCGGGAGGATACGCATATGCCCCAAAAGGGTGAAGCTCTGAAAACAGTTCCCAGTCACTCGGACCAATTCGCGCGGATTGAGGATGCTATCGCCGCGATACGGACAGGCAAAATGGTAATCGTCGCCGACAACGAAGACCGGGAAAATGAAGGTGATCTGACCATGGCCGCGGAGAAGATCACCCCTGAAGCAGTCAACTTTATGGCGCAGTATGGCCGTGGTTTGATTTGCCTGGCGATGACGCCCGAACGGCTCGACGAACTCGACATCCCGCTCATGGTCTCAAAGAATGGGTCGCGATTCGAAACGGCGTTTTGCGTCAGCATTGAAGCGAGAGAGCGTACCACTACAGGAATTTCGGCCGCGGATCGTGCGGCCACGGTGCTCGCGGCTGTTGACCCAATGACAAGGCCTGCTGATCTCATCCGGCCCGGGCATGTGTTCCCGCTGCGCGCGAAGAATGCCGGAGTATTGGTACGCGCCGGACAAACCGAAGCTGCCGTGGACTTGGCCCGCCTTGCCGGCCTTCGTCCCGCCGGAGTTATCTGCGAAATTATGAACGAGGATGGCTCGATGGCCCGAGTACCCGAGCTCCGCGAGTTTGCTCGTCGACATAACATCCTGCTGATTACAATCGCAGATCTAATCAATTATCGGTTACGGACGGACTCGGTAGTCAAGTGTGTGGCCTCGACACGGCTCCCGACCGAATACGGAGAGTTCCATCTCCACGCATTCGAAAATCAGATCGACAAACAAACCCATATTGCTCTTGTGCGCGGTGATATCGGAGATGGGCAGGACGTGCTTGTGCGCGTGCACTCGCAGTGTCTGACCGGGGATGTGCTGCGTTCAGTTCGTTGCGACTGCGGTGGGCAGCTTGACAAAGCCTTGCGGCGGATCGCCGCTGAAGGTCGCGGCGTGCTGCTTTATCTGAGCCAGGAAGGTCGGGGGATCGGCCTCGCCAACAAGATTCGCGCCTATAGTTTGCAGGACGGAGGCTTAGACACTGTGGAAGCCAATGAAAGCCTTGGTTTCAAGCCGGACCAGCGCGATTACGGCATTGGCGTGCAGATCCTGCGCGAAATCGGCGTGCGCTCTATGCGCCTTCTGAGCAACAACCCGCGCAAGCTGGTCGCTATCGAAGGTTATGGAATATCAGTCACTGAATGGCTGCCTCTCGAAATTCCTCCATCCCCATCGACTCTGCGTTATCTGACGACGAAGCGAAATAAGCTCGGGCACGTTTTGCACGGACTGTAGTCTCGAGAGTCTCAAAATGCGATCGGCGCGCGGAAGCATAACGGCCGCGTCCACGCGGATGCTTTCACGACTAGGTTCGCGGCTGCATGGTGCTTGCGACCGGATACGTTGTCCTCGTCTAACGGATGTTTCGGCGTAAGGTGCCTCGGGACCCATCGAATATGAGCGCGAATAGTCTCGCGATCCACCAAGGCTGACACATCTAGCCGGGGTTCCAGCCGATCACTAGCGAACGCGCATACTGAGCGGGTTTCCCATCATTTTTGAGATCGGACCTGATGCGGAATCGAAATACCAGCGTAGCGCTCCGGGCCTTCCGCCGCCGGATTGCGTCTCGCGTACGCAACCCACTCTCCGCTGGTCCCGGCAACCACGGCTTCCCTGCAAACGGCCTCGAGACCGCTGATCAGTTCCTGTGACAGGTGGTAGCACTCCCGATCCGACGGATACTGGCGGGTAGTCACATCGTCGCGAAAGGTGCGAACGGCATTCGTTATCAGCTCGGCGGCGTCGGCATACCGGCGTACGAATTTAGCAGCAGGGCCAAAAGCCAGGTTGAGGATGTCGTGGAATACCAGCACCTGGCCGTCGCATTCGGGACCTGCTCCAATTCCGATGGTTGGTGCCTCCACCTCCGCGGTAACCCGCACTGCCACTTCTCGCGGAACGCCTTCGAGAAAGATGAATGCCGCCCCGGCACTGTCGAGCGCCACAGCGTCGCGCATCAGCTGTGTAATGTCGCCTGAATTCCTGCCTTGCACCTTGTATCCTCCCATGATGTTGATGGACTGTGGCGTCAAGCCGATGTGCCCTGCCACAGGAATCTCGGCATCGATGATACGGCGAACGGCTTCGGCGCGCTTCGCGCCTCCCTCCAGCTTGACGGCCTGCGCACCACCCTCTTTCACGAAACGCGTGGCATTCCTGACGGCGTCCCAGGGATCACCCTGGTATGATCCATAGGGCATATCCGCCACCAGCAACGCATGTTTCACGCCCCGCCGCACGGCCTTTACGTGGTGCAACATCTCATCCATGGTCACCGAGAGCGTGTTCTCGTGCCCCAGCATCGTTTGAGCCAGGGAGTCGCCGACCAGCACCATATCGATGCCGGATTCGTCAACGAGCCGGGCAGAGGAGTAGTCGTATGCGGTCAGGCAGACAATCGGCCGCCGGGCTCGCTTCTGTTCGCGAAGACTCGGAATGGTTATTCCATAAGCAGAATCGTCTGGCAGAGTGCGACTCATCATATTCTCCAATGGCTTTGCATTCCTCGACCAACCGCGGCCGGTGGGATTGAACACCCGGCGCGGTCACACCAGAGGAAAGCAATTGATTTGCCACTCAGATACAAATCAATCGCTGCCACTGCAAACCAATTCCGACGAATATCGGCCGAAGGGTTGACACGTACCAACGCCAAGATATGGACAGTTCGAATGGTTTGAGGTCAATCTCTCGACATCTGTACTGAACGCGTCGAAGACTTAAATCGAGAAGAGCATTGATATCCCAACAAGCTGCGCAGGCTCGGTATTTGGTACGCGAGTTGCTTCTGTGTTTGCGTCTCTGACAACACGAGGCGTTGATAACCAGGAGGATTCTACATGGCAAGTCTGACTCAGCCCATCGCGCCGCCGAAACCGGCGAAGCCGCTTCCCGCGCCCAACAGTGATTTTTACGAACTTGTCGACACTCTGCCGGCGGAAGAACTTACAGTTCTGAAACACGTGCGCGGTGTCATGGAGAGCAAGGTCGCGCCCATCATCACGAAATATTGGATCGAAGATGCATTTCCGTTTGAACTGTTGCCGACGATTAAGGAGCTCAACATCGGCGGCGTCGGACTGGAGGGCTACGGCTGCCGAGGCGGTAGCGGGTTGCTGGCCGGTTTGGTTGCCATGGAGATTGCACGCGTCGATACGTCTATCGCGACGTTCTTCGGCGTGCACAGCGGACTGGCAATGTCTTCCATCTACTTCGGTGGATCCGAAGAGCAAAAACAGAAGTGGCTTCCGCCCATGGCTCGATGGGAAAAGATTGGTTGCTTCGGACTCACGGAACCGCTGGTGGGTTCCGGAGCGTCGGGTGGCCTGACGACAACGGCGAAGCGTGAAGGTGACACCTGGATCCTCAACGGCCAGAAAAGATGGATCGGCAACGCCCCGTGGTGCGACATCTCAATCATTTGGGCGCGCGACCTCGCTGACAACCAGGTCAAGGCCTTTATCGTGGAGAACAAGACCACACCTGGCTTTACGGTCGAGAAGATTCAGAACAAAGTCGCGCTCAAAATAGTCCAGAACGGCCAGATCACGATGGAGAACTGCCGGGTCCCGGAGGAGAACCGCCTTCAGGAAGATAAATCGTTCCGAGACACGGCCAGGGTCTTGCGCGGAACCCGATTTTTCGTCAGCTGGGAAGCGACGGGGTGCGCGATGGGCGCCTACGAGAATGCTCTCAAGTACGCCCAGGAGCGCTTGCAGTTTGGAAAACCGATCGGCTCGTTTCAGCTCATCCAGGATCTCCTCGCGAAGATGCTTGGCAATATAACTGCTTCGCAGTGCCTCGTGGTTCGCATGGCTCAACTGGAGGCAGAAGGAAAGATGACCGACGCGCACGCGGCACTTTCGAAAGCATTCTGCACGGCCAAGTGCCGCGAAACGGTCGCCTGGGCACGAGAGGTGTGCGGCGGCAACGGCATCGTTGCGGACTACAACGTGGGACGCTTCTTCGCAGACGCCGAAGCGCTCTATACCTACGAAGGCACATATCAAATGCAGAATCTGATCGTCGGCAAGGCCGTCACGGGGTTGAGTGCCTTCTTGTAACACATTTTCGTCAGTTCGTCTTCGCGTTCAACATGGATCGGGCTAGCGCAATTGCTTCCGATGATGGCGACTTATCGAAGAAATCATTTCCCTAGGAGCAAGCGAATTCAATGTCATCTACTATCACCAACCCAAAGCCCACGAAGCCTGGCGCCAAATCTACCTCGGGCCGTCTCTTTATCTTGGATCTTGGCGCAGGCCGAGTGCTCACCGCCAACCCCGACGGCTCTGATTTGAAGACCATCGTCAATGAGGGGCGGAGACTCCCCGACGGCATCGTGGTGGATGTCGAGGCCGGCTACCTCTACTGGACCAATATGGGTAGCCTCAAATCCGATGATGGTTCAATCGAACGCTCCAATCTCGACGGGACGAACATAACCACCATTGTTCATGAGGGTGGGACATTCACACCGAAGCAAATCCAGATCGAGAAGACAAACGGCAAACTCTACTGGTCGGATCGCGAAGGCATGCGAGTCATGCGTTGCAACCTCGATGGTTCGCATGTCGAAACGATCGTGGACACGAGCCAGGGCGACTCACGTCCCGGCAAGGATCCAACCAAGTGGTGCGTAGGTATAGCGGTCGATGCCGTCGGTGGGAAATTCTATTGGACCCAGAAGGGCGGTGACAATGCCGGCCAGGGCCTCATCCTTCGCGCCAACCTGGAAATTCCGCATGGCCAGACGCCCGCGAACCGCAAAGACATTGAAGTGCTTTACGATAATCTGCCCGAGCCCATCGACCTGGACCTCGATCCCGAGAATCGGATGATGTACTGGACAGACCGTGGCGACCCGCCTCGTGGTAATACCGTAAACCGCGCACCCATGGACGCAGGTCCGAGTAACCGCAAAGCCCCAGAGATCCTTTTCGAGCACCTAATGGAAGGCATTGGCTTGGCCTTGGACTTGAAAGGCGGGCGCATGTTCTTTACCGACTTTGCAGGTTCGGTCTACAGCGCAAATCTCGATGGATCGAATCAGAAGACGCTGCTCTTTGCCGAAGGAAACCTGACGGGGATCGCATACGCCGAACTTCCGGCAATTTCTTAACAGACCTGCAGTCTGAAAGGAGACAAAGATGAGTTCGTCAGCTTCTGCATTGACATTTGAGAACATCCTTTACGAAAAGAGAGGGCCAATCGCCCACGTGACGCTTAACCGACCAAAGGTGCTCAACGCACTCAACCAGGCAGTCTTCTTCGAACTGAAAGCGGCTTTTGAGGATGCCCGCGATGACTCCAGTGTTCGCGGCGTCATTCTAACCGGCAGCGGCGACAAAGCGTTCGCCGCAGGAGCGGATATTGCCGAAATGTCCAACTCCACCGCAGTCCAATCCGAAGAGTCAACGCGACGCGCGCAGGCAGTCACTGAGCTCATCGAAAACCTTGGCAAACCGGTCATCGCTGCCGTGAATGGCTTTGCACTTGGCGGCGGCTGTGAGCTGGCCATGGCATGCACCATCCGGATCGCCGCAGAAACCGCGAAGTTCGGTCAACCCGAAGTCAAAATCGGAATCATGCCCGGCGCCGGCGGAACGCAGCGTCTTCCGCGATTAATTGGTAAGGGTAGAGCACTGCAACTCATTCTCTCCGGCGAAATCATCAACGTCGAGGAGGCGTATCGAATCGGACTGGTAAACGAGGTGGTTCCCCCTACCTATCTGATCGAGCGAGCCGAAGCGATCCTCAATCAGATCAATCTTAACGCCCCGCTGGGGGTAAAGTTCTCGATCGATGCCGTTAACAAAGGACTGGACGGGAGCGTCTCGGAAGGTCTTCTGATCGAGGCGTCGCTGTTTGGGATCTGCGCAGGGTCGGAAGACAAGAAGGAAGGCACGACCGCCTTTCTGGCTAAACGTACTCCGCAGTTTCAGGGACGGTAGGGAAATCGAGATAGCTAATTAGAGGAGTGTTATGGCGACCGACAATATTTTTTCTGGTTTGAAAGTTGTGGACTTGGCTAGCTTTATTGCCGGCCCTGGTGCAGCGACGATCCTGTCCGACTTCGGCGCGGATGTCATCAAGGTCGAACCGCCCGACGGAGAGCTGTGGAGAAAGGGACAGAAGATCCCGCCGCAGCCGCATTCGGAAGAGCCTTACCCCTTCCAATTGGCTAATCGAAATAAGCGTGGCGTCGCGCTTAATCTAAAAGCAACGGGGGCGCAGCAGGTTCTCGAACGCTTGGCCAAGTGGGCCGACGTGTTCATCGTCAACACACCGCATTCCGCGCGCAAGAAATTGAAGCTCGAATATGATGATGTCGCGCAGTGGAATCCTCGTCTGATTTATGCCGATCTCACCGGCTTCGGCGAGAAAGGCCCGGACGCCTCTCTTCCGGGGTTCGATATCACGGCCTACTGGGCGCGGAGCGGTTTGTTATCCATGACGCGCGATGCTGGATCGCCGCCAACCTGGCCGGTGGCAGGTAGCGGGGACAATGCGACTGCGGTCTGCATTTATGCCGCGATTGCGACTGCACTTTACCGTCGCGAACGCACCGGAAAAGGGTCCTACGTCACGACTTCGCTTCTCGCGGCAGGGGTCTGGTCGGCCAGCGTCTTTATCCAGGCCGCTCTATGCGGTGCGAATTTCTATGGGCTGCACGATCGAGCGCATCCCGCAAATGCTGCTTTGAACGTGTACCACTCTTCCGATGGTACTTGGTTCGTTCTCGTAGTTACTCCAGACAAGGTATCCGCGGTTCTGAAAGCAATAGGTCGCGAGGATATTCTGACGGATCCGCGATTCTCCGATCCTGCCAAGCTAGCGCAGAACCGGCCGGAATTGACGGCAATCCTCGATCAGATCTTTGGTTCGCAGCCAATGTCGCATTGGTATGAAGTCTTCAACAGCGTTCAGGTGACCTTCGGCGCCGTGCGCGAGCCGCAGGAAGTCATTAATGATCCGCAATTGCGAGCGAATGATATTGTCGTCCCGCTCGAAGGAGCCGGCGAGAAGCTGACTTCGACCATCAGCAGTCCTATTCAAGTGCACGGCGTTGCTAAGGTACCTGCCAAGCGAGCGCCGGGAATTGGTGAGCATAACGAGGAAGTACTGAAAGAGCTTGGCTTCAGCACTGATGATGTCGACGGTTTTAGGACAAGCGGCACAATCCCAGCCACGAAACGCGAATCGGTCGCGGCGGATTGAAGAAATCGAGGAGCTAATTATGGCGAAACAACCCGGAGTTGAAAACTCAGTTTACAAAGTCGTCGAGGTCATAGGAACCAGCACGCAATCCTGGGAAGTTGCGGCAAAGAATGCAGTGGAGACCGCCGGACGCACGCTGCGGGATCTGCGCGTCGCAGAGGTTGTGAAGACAGACATGACTGTGAAGGACGGCAAGGTGCAGGCGTACCGCGCACGAGTACTGTTGTCTTTCAAATATGAAAGTTGAGGGTCCGGCGTATCGGAAGCCCTCATTCGAGATCAGTCGATTTATTCGAGGAACAAATGGCTCAACCACGAATCATCATCGTCGGCGGCGGCTTTGGCGGACTGGCCGCAGCTAAGGCTCTTAAGAATACCCCCGCACAGGTCATATTGATCGACCGGGCAAACCACCACCTGTTTCAGCCACTGCTCTACCAAGTGGCAACAGCAGCGCTCATGCCCGGTCAGATTGGAACGCCAATCCGCGGGATTCTCGGAAATCAGAAGAACGCGCTGGTCATCATGGGCGAGGTGACGGGGGTAGACAAAGAACTAAAGTGTGTCTTTGTAACTAACGCTGATCGCAGCGATGTTCCTGTCCCGTATGACTATCTCATCCTTGCAACAGGTGCGACACACAGCTACTTCGGCCGCAACGAGTTTGAAAGGTTTGCGCCGGGTATGAAGAGTCTCGCGGATGCTGTGGCTACCCGAAACAAGTTCCTGCAGGCCTTTGAATTGGCCGAGGCAGAAGAGGACCCGTGCCGACGCCGCGACCTGCTGACATTTGTAATGGTGGGAGCTGGCCCCACCGGTGTAGAGCTGGCCAGTGCCCTGGCCCTACTCATCCGTAATGCTTTGGAGACGGACTTCCGGAGAATTGATCCGGCCTCCGCCCGAATCGTCCTGATTGACATGGCGCCGAGGGTTCTGACTCCGTTTTCGGAACAACTCTCCCAAGCCGCGAAACGGCGTCTCGAGAACTTAGGTGTTGAGGTCAAGCTCGGGCACAGCGTGGAGCAGATTGACGACGATGGTGTGGTTGTAGGCGGGGAGCGAATCGCGAGCAAGACCGTGATTTGGACCGCGGGCGTTGCTCCCTCGCCTGCCGGCAAATGGTTGCAAGCCGAGACGGATCGCGCTGGTCGAGTACGCATTCAAAGCGACCTCACGGTTCCGGGACATCCGGAGATTTTTGTGATCGGAGATACTGCATCGTTCGAGGAGAAAGGCAAACCGCTGCCCGGCGTTGCGCAGGTGGCGATGCAACAAGGACGTCACGCCGCAAAGGTGATTCACCGCCGCCTCACCGCCGGATCGCCGCCATGCCCATTCTCTTACTTCGATAAAGGAAACATGGCTGTGGTGGGCAAGGGCTTTGCAGTGCTGCAAAGCGGCAAGGTGCAGGTAAGCGGTTTCGGAGCCTGGCTTGCCTGGGCGTTCATACACCTCCAGTTTCTGGCGACCTCGAGTCTCCGTTTGACGGTCTTCCTGCAATGGGTTTGGACCTATTTCACCGGCCAGAGGGGTTCTCGGCTCATCGTGAATCACCATGCGCCACAACCAGCGAAGGCTGCGGAAGACATCCCCAGCAAGTCAGCAGTCGCATAAACAAGGAATGGAGAGGATTTTTATGGCAAAAAACAAACAGATTCATAACATAGCAATTGTGGGTACGGGTGTGATTGGGGCGAGTTGGGCGGCCTTGTACCTGGCACGTGGTTTTAACGTCACTGCGACAGATCCAGCGCCGAACGCGGAAGCAAATCTGCGCAAGTTCATTGATGCCGCCTGGAAAGACCTGACCGTGATCGGGCTTTCGCCGAACGCGTCGCGCGGGAATCTGAAGTTCACGGCCGATATGAAGAAGGCACTCTCCGACGCCGACCTGGTTCAGGAGAATGGCCCGGAACGGCGGGACTTCAAGATAAAGCTATTCGCGGATATGGATGCTGCAACCCCGGAAGACTCAATCATCGCTTCGAGTTCATCGGGGCTGACCATGAGCGTGATGCAGTCGGCGTGTAAGCATCCTGAGCGCTGCGTGACCGGCCATCCTTTTAACCCTCCTCACGTGATTCCTCTGGTCGAAGTGGTCGCAGGAGCGAAAACATCAACGGAAACCGTTGAACGGACGATCTCCTTTTACGAATCGATAGGCAAAAAACCGATTCACGTGCGCAAAGAGGTAGTCGGCCACGTCGCGAATCGCCTGCAGGCCGCCCTTTATCGTGAAGTCGTGTACCTCATCGAGCAAGGCGTGCTTGATGTTGCTGACTCGGATACAGCGGTATGTTGGGGGCCCGGACTCCGGTGGGGTGTTATGGGACCCAATCTTCTGTTTCATCTGGGCGGCGGACAAGGCGGAATGCAGCATTTCCTGGCGCAGTTCACTGGCCCGTTGGCCGCATGGTGGAAAGATCTCGGCAAAATCACTGAATTCAGTCCCGAGGTAAAGCAAACGCTTCTCGAAGGGGTTTTGAAAGAGGCCGGCAACCGCTCGATTGAAGAACTTGAGCACGAACGGGATTCCATGCTGCTGGAACTGCTCGCCACCCGCGCGAAAGACGAAAAAGCAGCGCAAGAAGCGATTGCCGGCGCCGCGCGATAGAGCCGCTGCGCATCAAGCGAAGCGACTGTTCGCACAGCAAGCATTAGTCAAATACCTAGGAGAGCAAGCGATGATTTATGTCGATTCAGTTGGCAGGCTTTCCCAATACTGTCCGACGCGAACAGCGCAGGCTCCCCGGTTGCTCCCACAGAAGATTCGAAACAATCTTCCTCGCAACGTTGTTTATGGTCCGGAAGCGATTCTGGCTCTCATTTACGCAAGCGGCACGGCGACCAAGACCAAGGGCGTGATGGTGACTCACGATAGCATGCTGTCCGATATTCCCAACGTCAGTTACCGAATGCGATACACGGAGTGCGCCATCCTTCTCCATGCCGCTGCCATTTATCACATCGCCGCCGAAGACGCTCGCGAACGAAGGGTGAGGCCATGAACCTAAATCTCTCTAATCCTGCGTTTTGGAGCCGGCTTCAATTCGGTTTCACGATAACCTATCACTACCTTTTTCCGCAACTCACCATGGGATTGGCCTGGTTCCTGGTGTATTGGAAATGGCGCGCCCTCAGGACGTGTAATGAAGAGTACAACAAAGCGGTAAGGTTTTGGGCCAAGATATTCGGACTTAATTTCGCCCTCGGTGTCGTCACCGGCATTCCCATGGAATTTCAGTTCGGAACGAACTGGGCGGGATTTTCCCACTATGCGGGCGGCGTAATCGGACAAACGCTGGCGATGGAAGGTATGTTCGCCTTCTTTCTGGAAAGCGCCTTCATTGGTGCCCTCATTTGGGGCGAGAAACGCCTGGGTCCGCGGTACCACTTCTTTGCGGCGGTAGCGGTTGCGTTGGGCAGCTGGCTTTCCGGCTACTTCATTCTGGTCACCAATGCTTTTATGCAGCATCCGGTGGGTTACCGAATGGAAGCCGGCGGCTTGCTTGGCATCGCCAGTCTCAGAGCCTATTTGCTGAACCCATGGGCTTGGGTGGAGTTCGCCCACAATCAAATGGCGGCGCTGGTAACCGGGTCGTTTGTCGTGGCGGCAGTCGGAGCATTTTATGCCTTGCGGCAGCTGCATCCGAACCAATCCCAACTCTATCTCCGTGCGGGAGCGTGGGTTGGGCTGATCGCGTCGCTGCTGGTCGCCTTTCCAACCGGTGACCAGCAGGCCAAGATGGTGGGGCGTCACCAACCTGTGACCCTAGCCGCCATGGAAGGCAAGTTCCACGGAGGCTCCATGGCCGGCGTTGCTATCATTGGACAACCCAATGTTGCAGCCCGTCGACTCGACAATCCTATCGAGGTCCCAGGCGCGCTGAGCTTTCTCGCCTATGGCACTTTTCAGAGCTACGTGCACGGGCTAGAGGAATACCCGACAGATGTGTGGCCCGACAACATCGAGCTCTTGTACTACTCGTTTCACCTCATGATCACGCTGGGCACGATCTTCATCGCTCTTATGGCTTTTGCGAGTTACTTGGATTGGCGCAGACAGCTGCGCTCCAGCAATTGGTTTCTCTGGGTGTTGATGCTGGCCTTCCCTTTTCCCTATATCGCGAACACTCTGGGCTGGATGACCGCCGAGCTCGGACGTCAACCATGGCTAATCTACGATATTTTCCAGACGCGTCAGGGCTTTAGCAAAGTCGTCAGCAACGGCGACGTCATATTTACGTTGATCGGCTTTGTTGGTCTGTACATTGTTCTCGGTCTGCTCTTTCTCTTCCTGGTTGGTCGCGAGATCGCCTACGGTCCGGACCAAGAAGCCGTGGTCGACAGCCGTGCGGGAGTGGTCACAGCGGAGAAAAAGGAGCAGTTCATATGATCGCGATCTGGTACGTCATTGTCAGCTTTATGCTTATTGCCTATGTGGCTCTTGACGGACGCAATTTTGGCGCTGGAATGCTCCACTGGGTCGTCGCCAGGACTCCCGAAGAGCGGCGGCAAGTCATTGCGGCGATCGGCCCGCTTTGGTCATGGCATGAAGTTTGGCTCGTGGGTTTTGGCGGCACACTGCTCGCGGTATTTCCAAAGCTCATGGCCTCTGCCTTCGCCGGCTATTATCTCGCGCTGTTCCTGATTTTGTGGTGCCTTATTCTGCGCGGAGTATCCATCGAAGTCGGCGGCCATGTCAACGATTGTCTTTGGCAGGGGTTCTGGAATTTCGTTTTTGCAGTTTCGAATTTCCTGCTTGCCATCATTTTTGGTGCGGCGGCGGGCAACCTGGCGCGTGGTGTTCCGCTTGATGCCGATGGCAATTTTTCTATGGCGTTCTTTACGAATTTTAGAGTGCGCGGCGATGTGGGGCTGCTCGATTGGTATACGGTATCTTTTGCCATCTTCACTGTGGTCGTACTGGCGGCTCATGGCGCGACTTATCTCACACTGAAGACTGACGGGCCGGTTCATGACCGGAGTGCGACATGGGCGAAGTGCCTGTGGGCGGCCGCTGCTCCGCTTTTCTTCGCGATCTCGATCGAGTCGTGGCTGGTGGTGCGCCCCGATCTCCTCGGCCCCGCGATTCACAATCCAGCTTGCTGGCTGGGGTTGCTCATCATCCTTGCCTCGATCGTCACGCTGATTTCGGGTCTTTTGAGTGGCGCTGAGAGGAGGGCTGTTGTTGGCTCCAATCTTTTTCTCGTGGGCCTGATGGCTACTGGCGCTGCGTCCATCTTTCCAGTGATGCTGTACTCGACACTTGCGCCCGGGAATTCGTTGACTGCCTATGCAGTCGCTGCGAGCCCCAGCGCTTTGCGCCTTGCCTCGGTTTGGTGGCCAGTCGGTCTCGTTCTGACGATAACTTGTTCTGCCTTCATCTCGCGACGCTATGCGGGAAAAGTCAGCTTGAGACCCGACAACCAAGGCTCTTATTAGAGGCTGTGCTCGGACTATGCCTGGATGTGCGCCTGAAGCAGTGCGAGGGTTTCGGTGCGCTTCATATCTAATTCTGGAGAGCAAACGATGATCTATGTCCATTCAGTTGGCCGGGCTTCCCGATACCATTCGACGCAAAAGGCGCTCGCCCCCAATGGCGCCCCCTTGTCGTTCGCCGATCTGGACGATCGTGTCCGGGGCATGGCAGGCGCACTTAGCGCGCATGGTTTCAAGTCCGGAGATCGTCTCGCGCTTCTTTTGCTGAACGGCCCCGAGTACATCGAGTTGGTATATGCGTGCAGTTGGCTTGGGGTCATCGCGGTTCCGATCAACACTCGCTTATCTCAGGCGGAGATAGATCGGATCCTCGCGGATGCGACTCCACATGGGCTGGTCCGGCATTCGTCATTGCCAATCCCGACGGTGCGCATCTCCTGGCAACGAGTACTCGATCAAGAGCCTCTGGAGTCTCGAAACGATTTTCCTTCCGAAGCTTATTATGACCCGGAAGCGATTCTGGCTCTCATTTACACGAGTGGCACGACCGGCTTGCCTAAAGGCGTGACGGTGACTCACGCCAACATCCTTGCCGATATCCACAACTTCAATTACTGGATGCGATATACCGACGGCGGCGTTTACCTCCATGCGGCGCCGATCTTTCACATCGCCGACTTTCCCGCGATGTTCGCGGCGCCTGCGTTCGGCGCATGCCAGTTCACCATTCCAAAGTTCACACCCCAGAGCTTCTGTGACACGGTCGAACGCGCGCGTGTTACACACACCGTTTTGGTTCCAACCATGATCAATTTGCTGACGCAGTTTCCGGATGCCTGGAAATGCGACCTGAGCAGCCTTGAAGTTCTCGCATATGGCGGATCTCCAATGGCGCCCGAACTCATCGAGCGCACGAGGGAGCTTCTTCCGCATGTAAAACTGGTTCAGGTCTACGGTCTCAGCGAGACCGGGTTCCTCACAGGTCTGCAGGACCAGGAGCACACGCACAACCGGTTGTTATCCTGCGGCCGCCCCTGCCCTGGCATCGATCTGCAGATCATCGATGAACTGGGGAAGCAAGCCGAAGTCGGAAAGCCGGGTGAATTGGTTGCTCGCGGAGCCAACATCATGCGGGGGTATTGGAATAATCCTGAGGAGACTGCGCTTGCTTTTCAAGATGGCCTGTTTCGCACCGGCGACATCGGCTACCAGGATTCGGAGGGATATTTCTATATTCTGGACCGCGCGAAAGACATGATCGTCACCGGAGGCGAGAATGTATTCTCGGGCGAGGTCGAAGCAGTCATTTACGCGCATCCGGCCGTTCGCGAAGCTGCGGTTTTTGGAGTACCTGATCCCAAATGGGGAGAACTGGTAATGGCTTGCGTTGTGTTGATACCCGGAAGCACTCTCACTGTTGATGACCTGATCGCCCATTGCCGGCGAAGTCTGGCGGGTTACAAAATCCCACGGCGCGTCGAGTTCTTGGACACCGAGTTGCCGAAGAGCGGATCAGGCAAGGTATTGAAGAGAATTCTACGCGACCGTTTCTGGGTTCTTGAAACTCGCGCCGTGAGCTGAGATATGGCGCTCGATGCGGGCCGCTTGATAGGCGCCAACGGCCCAAACTGCTTTGTTGCTGAGCTTTGAATTGCAAGACAAGGAGAATCCCTGATCATGAATGAACATCTGACTACGACCGCCGGAGCGCCGGTGGCCGATAACCAAAACAGCCTGACTGCCGGCCCCCGCGGACCGGTGCTCGTACAGGACTATCAGCTGGTCGAGAAGCTTGCGCACCAGAACCGCGAACGGATTCCCGAACGCGTCGTCCATGCCAAGGGCTCCGGCGCATTCGGTACCCTTACCATCACGGGGGACCTGACTCCTTACTCCCGCGCGAAGGTTTTCACTCCCGGCAAGAAGACCGACCTGCTCATCCGCTTCTCCACTGTGGCCGGCGAACTGGGCGCCGCCGATGCCGAGCGCGATGTGCGCGGCTTTTCCGTCAAGTTCTACACCGAGGAAGGCAACTGGGATCTCGTAGGCAACAACACTCCGGTGTTTTTCGTTCGCGACGGTTACAAATTCCCCGACTTCATCCACACGCAGAAGCGCCATCCGGTAACGAATCTCCGCTCCAACACCGCCATGTGGGACTTCTGGTCCCTCAGCCCGGAGAGCCTGCATCAGATCACCACGCTCTTCAGCGACCGTGGGATTCCGCAAAGCCCTCGCTTCATGAACGGCTACGGCTCACACACCTACAGCTTGTGGAACGACAAGGGCGAGCGCTTCTGGGTCAAGTTCCACCTCAAAACCCAACAGGGACACCGCCACTTCACCAACGCCGAAGCGGCACAGGTGATCGGGAAAACCCGCGAGAGCGCCCAGGAAGATCTCTATCACGCGATCGAAGTGGGAGACTTCCCCAGATGGAGATTCCTTGTGCAGATCATGCCCGAGCTCGAGGCTGAGAAGACCAGCTACAACCCCTTCGACCTTACCAAGGTGTGGCCGCACTCCGAATACCCGCTCATCGAGGTGGGAGAAGTGGAACTGAATCGCAATCCATCCAACTACTTTGCGGAGATCGAGCAGGCAGCCTTCAGCCCTTCGAACGTCGTGCCCGGAATTGGTTTCAGCCCCGACAAGATGCTCCAGGCCCGCGTCTTTTCTTACGCCGACGCGCACCGTTACCGACTGGGAACGCACTATGAGGCTCTTCCGGTCAACGCGCCCAAATGCCCGGTACACCACTACCACAAGGACGGAGCTATGCGTTTCTTCCGCAACGACTCCGGTAATCCCGATGCCTATTACGAGCCCAACAGTTTCGGAGGACCAGTTCAGGACAAGAGTATTGCCGAGCCGCCGCTGCGCATCTCCGGAGACGCGGAGCGTTACGACCACCGCGTCGGCAACGACGACTTCTCGCAGCCCCGCGCGCTCTTCCGCCTCTTCTCCCAAGAGCAGAAGCAGAGGCTCTTTTCCAATTACGCAGATGCCATGCAGGGGGTCCCTGAGCACATCATCGAGCGGCAGCTTGCGCTCTTCGCTCAAGTCGACCCCGAGTATGCCAATGGCGTCCGCGCCGCCATCGACGCGCTCAAACCCGAGCCCGTGTCCGGTGACTGAGGGCTTTTGGAGCCCTGCTCCTGGGGTCAGCCTCGGGAGCAGGCAAGCATCTTGAACGCTTTGTGGTTGGTCACTCCTTCAATCGCCGGACATCGTTCCTCGGTCGAGGTCGAAGCAGCCTATGAATTTCGTCCGAGAAGACTCGATGATAATCGCCCTCATAACCTTCACACTCATATTGCAATGCGTGGGCATCGCCGTTCTTATCCACTGGATAAAGGCTCAGTTTCCCAACGGCATTCAACAACTCCGCCTATTTCGCTCAATTTTACTTGTGGTGCGATTCACGAGTCTCCTTGTCTGTTTGCACATGCTGGAGATTTTCTTGTGGGCGTCATTCTATCGCTGGAAGTGTTTTCCAACCTGGGAAGCGGCTTTCTATTTCTCGGCGGCCGATTATTCCACAGTCGGGTCGAACGATCTTCTCCTCAAGCAAATGTGGCGAACGATGGGCCCGGTAGAGAGTGTTACAGGTATTCTGATGTGCGGGCTCTCCGTCTCTTTCTTGTATGCCATTGTGACCCGTCTCATTGAACTCCGGAACCCAGAACTCCGACCCGACCGCTGAAGCTTCCGCAAACGCTAGCAAGCCATCAAGCAACCTCCCCGCTACTGGCCCTGCTTCCTGACGCTCAAGCGGCCGTTTCCTTTGGGCCCGCAAGAGTTGGGAGCTGGGGACGTCGACTTCGTCGAGGGTGTCGGTTTCGTTTCGAATGCCTTGCTTCTCAAACTTAGTTGAATCTGTCGTCTCCGCCCTTTCAAGACGCCAGAACAGACATCGGCGGCAATCGACTCTTAGACTGAAAGCGTAGCTATTTTGTAAAGATGCCGTGCTCTCTGTCGTAACGCTGTTCGACCTTTATAGCTCGCTCCGCAAGTTCGTTGGCTATACGATCCATTTTCGCCTGCTCGGCAGCCTTGGAGTTGCTGAGGTCTTCTTCTTGTCTCGGTACATCCGCGTTGTCAGTTTGATTTGTCATGATTTTCTCCCCTTCCGAAAAACTGAGCGGGAAGCTCAAGCATCAGCACAGGTCCCTAAGATTGCTCTTCGTCAGAATTTCTTCGTCGACGTCAATATGTGAAGAATGCAGTGATATCCCGTACCCTAAACCAGAGCATTTGAGGGTTCAAACTCTCGAGAATAGGTATGCCTGGTCGATGCCTCCCGCGGTTTCTCCAACTAAGGTATGAGGATCCCCATCATTTCCCAATCGCTAGAGTTTGCCGTGCGATAACGCAGCAGTGATAAACGTCATCGCTTTGACACCTTGCGTCGACATCCTGACCAATTGACCAGCTTCAACCGTGCGTTTACTTGAACTCAACGTTTGGCATATCGATTGCTCCGTAACAGACGAAGACATAACCTTCGACCAGGTTCTGTGTCGGCTCAACATGGTCGAAGAGAAGAAATTGCACCGATAAGGTCACGTTATGAACTCACCGGCCCTCGCAGTCGAGACATTTGCAAGCGGATGTCGATCGCCGCAATTGCAACACACTACTGGCAACGGCCGGTTCCTGGTTGATTAACTGGCATTAGCTTCCGCTTTTAGCAGCCGCGGTAACCGAGCGTGGTACGGATGTTCAACCAAACACCCGTGCCACACCCTTTTGCACACAATTACTGATCGTTGCGAATTCTATCCTCGCTATAACTCTCGCAAAGAAAGGAGCGTGATGAATGGCCGCACCCCCTGTTCCTGCCGAGCCTGCAGCGCCGGCATCGAAGACAACGGTGCCTGACAAAGAAGAGCGTGCGGCAGCACAACCTGCTTTCCGTTGGCAGAAATATGTCACGCCTCTCCTTGTTGTGCTTCTCGCAGTCGCCGTTCTGGTTACGATTAACCGGAACTGGAATTCCTGGGAGGGCGGCCACGTCGAACAGGTCACCGACGACGCCTATGTCCGTGGCGATCTCACACCACTCAGCACCAAGGTCTCCGGCATCGTTCGAAGTGTAGATGTTTCGGATTATCAGCAGGTGCATAAAGGAGACCCCTTGGTCCAGTTGGAGGACAGCGACTATCAGGCACAAGTAGCCCAGGCGAGTGCGGCCATAGAAGCCTCCAAAGCTGCCATCGAAGACAACCTTCGCGAGCGCCAGATGCAGGATGTTCTTATTCAGAAGGCCCTTGCGGGAATCGATCAGGCTAAAGCCCAGATCGCGGTGGCGCAGGACGGCAAGGAAGCTGTCGAAGCCGAATTGGTGCGCGCCCGCTCTGAACGAAAGCGCCAGGAGGGCCTTTATCAGACTCGTTCAACAACGAAGCAGAGCTTAGAAACGGCGGTCGCTGGTGAAGAGCAACTCGCTGGTCAGTTCGCCAGCCGCAATGCCGATCTGGCCGCGGCCAAGGCCATGCTGCGCAGCAGCGAACTGGCAGCCCAAGCGGAGCGGAGTCAGAAGATTGTCCTTGAGGCCCAGGAGATGCAACTTGGTGCCGACCTGCGCGCCAAGGAGGCCAACCTAGTCGTAGCACAGGTGGACCTTGGCTATACGAAGATATCTGCACCCGCCGATGGGAGCGTGGGCGAACGGCAAGTGCATCCCGGCCAGTTGGTCTCTCCCGGAACTGAGGTCATTTCGTTTGTCGACCGCACGCGATGGGTGCAGGCAAATTACAAAGAGACGCAGCTCACGAATGTGAAGGTTGGGGATACGGCCGAGATTCGGATTGACGAGTTCCCTGGCCGAGTCTTTCGTGGCAAAGTCATCGAAATAGCCCCGGCCAGTGGGTCGCAGTTTGCGTTGCTGCCACCGGACAATGCGACCGGCAACTACACCAAGGTTGTGCAACGAATCCCAGTCAAGATCGAACTCGATGATCCGGAGTTCGCGAGTAAATTGCGTCTGGGTCTTTCGGTCACCGCAACCATCCGTACCAAACGATAGGTGAACATGACGTGGCCAGCGTAACCTTCCCATCCCAACCAACATCGGCAGAACTCGCGCGCGCGGCCGCGGCGGCGATCCCATCGGAAATCTCGACCAGACCTCTGCTTGGAATTCTCGGCGTCGTCATAGGCGCCGGGCTGGTCACTCTCACAGCGCGCATGCTTTCGCTTGGACTTGCAGATCTGAAGGGTCACGTCGGCATTGGTTTCGACCAAGGCGCATGGCTCGACAGCGCCTATAACGCTGCTCTCATGTTCATCGGGCCCTTTAGCGTCTACCTGGGAGGTTTGCTCGGACCACGGCGTATCCTTCTGTTTGCGGCTGCAATATTCACCGTGACCTGCGCCTTCCTGCCGCTCATACACAGTTACAGTTTGCTGGTTGCGGCGTTGATTATCGCCGGACTGACATCAGGCACCTTTTATCCGCTCACCCTGACTTTTGCACTTCGCAATATTCCGTTTCGGTTTCTCCCATTTACCATCGCGTTCTACGCGACGTTTGTAGACGGGGCCGTCAACATCGCGCCGTCACTTTACGGCTGGTACCGCGATCACCTTTCCTGGCATTGGATGTTCTGGAATTCTGCTCTGATTGCGCCGGTGATGATAATCTGTATCTATTTCGGGATACCGGCAGCCCCTTCCCGAAAGAAGGGCAGTCCTGTACCAAGCTTTGTCGGGTTCCTGTACCTGAGCGCCGGACTGGCCCTGCTGTTTACCGCCATCCAGCAAGGACAGAGGCTCGATTGGTGGCGCTCCGGAGCATTCAACGCGTTGTTTTGGTCCGGCTCCCTCCTCATCGTGTGCGCGCTCTTACGGCGACTACTTGGTCCCAATCCTCTGGTGGCGCTCCCATATCTCTGGCAATGGAACACGGTACTGCTGGGCATTCTGCTCTTCTGGTTTCGGTTTACTCTCACCGGAACCATCATCCTGATTCCGGAGTCGCTGGCCATTCACGGCTTTGAAGCCAACCAGATTGGGCCGGCTGTGATCTGGAGTGCCGATCCTCTCTTTCTGATTGCGTTCATCGCTGCGCTTCTGTTGCTTCGACAACTGGATCCGCGTCTGCTGATGGCTGCGGGCTTTACCTGTATAGCCTTGGCGGTATGCATGAACGCTGAGTACACTACCGTCTGGTCGGCGGCCAACTACTATCGCACCGAGCTGCTCATGGGCGTAGGGCAAGAGGTTGCGTTCATCGGGCTGGTGGGATGCATTGTCCTGCAGGGGGTCTTCTCGGGGGGGTTGAGCAAACCTCACTGGATTCTGACATTCTCTGCGTTCTTTCATTCAATTCGCCTATTTGGCGGCACCACAGGGGCAGTGTATATGGCCCACTTTCTCGCCGACCGCGAGAAGCTCCACTCGAACCTTCTGGGCCTGCACGTGAGCCGGGGAAGCTGGATTACAGACGAAAATCTCCGCGCACTGACTTCGGGCGTTTACGCCAAATCATCTGGAGTGGCTGCGGCGGGGGCCCGCGCTGTCGATCTGATCGGAGCTCGGCTGCGTCTTCAGGCGTACGCCTTGAGCATCAATGACGGGTTCCTTCTCGTGGCATGGGCTTGCGTTGTGAGCCTGGTTTTGACCGCCTTGCTGCGCAAGTCGCCGCTGCATTACGGCGACCTTAGCACGCTGCAGCCGATTAAAGAGGCGAAATCATGAAAAGAAAAATACACATCGTAATGGCCTTGGCGTTGTCGGGTGTTGTCGCTTTCGCAGAGCAGCCGAACAATACCGCTTCGCAGCGTCAAATTACCTTGCAAGAGGCCGTACAGCTGGCCCTTCAGCATAATCACAACGTCCACATTGCGGAAGACGCTGTTGAGGAGAAGCAGCACGCCAAAGAAGCAGCAAAAAGTGAATATTTCCCCTCCATTCGAAATGACAGCACCTTTGTCCATCTGACCGATACGCAGCTGATACAAATCTATCCGGGTAGTCTAGGCACGGTCGCAGGCAGTCCTGTTCCTCCTGTAACGTCGACTATTAACCAGGGTGGGCGTGACCTGACGACCAGTGGCACCCAAATCACACAACCTCTTACGACGCTGCTAAAGATCCGGCCAGAAAATGACATGGCGCAAGCGGAATGGAAGGCCTCACAACAGGCAGCGCAACAAACGGAGAACGATGTTGCCCTGAAAGTTCACCAGATCTATTACCAGATTTTGATTGCCCAGGTTCACCATGCCGCCACCGAAGCCAGAATCAAGGCATCGCAGGAACTGCAAAGCGAAGACGCCCAGCAGGTGAAATACGGCAGTGCTTTGGAAGAGAACCTGGTCGAAAGTCGCGCGCAGCTTCTGCAGGCAAAACAGGAGTTGCTTACTACCGACCTGCAACTCTCTGACCTTAAGCTGGAGCTCAACGAAACCATGGGGCTGCCACTCACAACGGCGTTGGATCTCGATCCCAACACTGTGGAAGTGAAGCCACCCTGCGCGCGCGATGAGTGTGTGGCTGAGGCACTCGCGTCCCATCCCGAGATCATCGAAGCGCGCAACGAAGTGGAGAAAGCCAATGCCGCCGTTCGCCTAGCAAAGACGGACCTCTATGTTCCGGATGTGGACACCTTTGCCCGTTACAGCTATCAAAACAACGTTCCATTTCTGGCCCGTAATTTCGGCAGTTTCGGTGTTCACTTCGGCTACGATCTCTTCGACTCGGGACGCAAACGTGCGTTCCTTCGCGAACGCAAATCTCAGCTTTCGCAGGCGAAAGAAAACCTAGCCCGAGCTACGGATGAGGTCGAATTAGCAGTGCAGACCGCATTCAACAAGCTGGAAAGGACCCAGCAAATGCGGAATGTATCCCAGCAACTGCTGGCCTTTCGTACCGAATCGAGTCGAGTTCTGCATGAGGAACTGGCGCGGGGTGAGGCTCTCAGCTCTCAGGCCGATATGGCGACTGCCCAGGAACTCGACGCTCGGACTTTGCTGCTGCAGTCGGAACTGGAATACGCCCAGGCGAACGACGAGATCATCGACGCCATAGGCCGGACACCCCAATAGAAGCGCTGTGGATCATGGGCGAGCTTAGGGTCCAACGATAAGTCTCGTTGGATGCGCCAGAATCAGCGCCGCTCCCTTCGGTGTCACCCCATCGTCGTCCTGTTCACCGTTTGACACCGCTCCAAGGTAGAGCGGTTTCGATCCTTCCTATATTTCATTGAATTCAGAAACGAACCGGCATTTCCTGATTTGGCACCCCGCATGCATAGTTCCATTGCGAAGCCGTAGGCTTCAAAAGTCTGCATAAAACCGAGATATTTCGATGGCCGTTCACAGCCATCGGTTCGCGGTTGGCAGGAGGTTGATATGGGCCAAGTCATCGAATTCTCGATGCGAAGCACCAATCGGAAGCCGATTGAGGACGAATCACACGAACACCGGGGGTCTCTCATCGAATTTCCCGCGCCTGTGAGAGATGAGACTGCTCCCGAAAACTGGTTATCGTCTGAAAGGGCAGAGATTGATGGCGATCAATGCCGCAACCGGCAGACTATAGCTGTTACTGTATATGAGCTGCAGAAAGGCGCAGGTCACGGTGAATACTCTAACTCCGACTCGTGTTGCCCGGCTTAAACCTCGCAGCCCAGCTGTTGACCACGGGCATTGGGATCTTGCGACGAGCTTCGCTGGATCGACTGGCATGCCCTGGATTTGTCAGATGCAGCATGTGCGGGAGACAGACTGGTCGCAACTACGAAAAGTCTGGCAAGTGTCAATCGATTGACCCTACTCAGTTCGCAGCGCATCGAATTCTGTAATTGGCTCTCCCAAATTATTAGGGCTCAACGATTTCAGTGCGCGGCTTGGATGAAATGGATTTGGTTCAGATCGTGCATACAAATAGAACAGAGCCACGGAATGGTTGATGCGCAGAGTTGAGATGTGACTCCCCAGGGGCTTGAAACCAAACCAGGAGATTTCCCCGAAAGAAGACGGAGGGATGCCAGTGAGCGAGGAATATCATTCGAATTCACGTCGTACTTGTCTGAAATCGAATGGATTTCAACCGCAGTCCTGCCAAACACGACACCCGTACCAGTCGCTGTGGTTCCTCCGTCTGCAACACTAGAAGTTGCCCCACGTTTCGTAAGTAAGTGGTAGCTTCCCTGCAAATCCGCTGGCCGCGTTCGAATCCCAATTGTGCAGAAGCGTGGGAAAGCCGATCTCCGCGCCCAAGCATTTTTGGATCGACAGCCACCCGCAGTAAGGTCTGAGAGTTGGCCGTAAACAACAACTCGCAAATGTGTGCGATGTTCTTAAGCGCCGGGGGCGAACTTCGTGGGGCACGATGAACGCGACATGGAAGTAACCGATGTCGAGCAGTTCCTGTTGCCGTGCCTTTGGCCAGTGTCCGCGAGCCTTTGTTTGGCTCTGCGGCACGGGATAATATTGTTTGACCGCTGTCTGTTTTCCAGGATGTCTTGGCGGGTGATCATGCGCGAACGGTGGAGACTCGTCGGCAAGCGACGAGCAGCTTCGGCTGCACTCCTTGTCCTCGTGATGTTCCTCGCAGGCAATTCGCCGGGCTTCTGTGAGCGCCCGTCCTACGTCTTCGGGAACCTAAGCTCGAACCGGGTGAATTCGAATTGTGTCACCCGTTCGGAAACTTCGCGGGTCGGCGCATACCCAGTGATCCACGCCTTCACTAGCGATGGTGAAAAAGATAGTGTCCTGAATAGCAGCCTCAGCAGTGTCCTGGAAGACGGGAACAGAGATCTGTGGGTGAGCACGGGTAAGGGGTTGTCACGTCTCGACCCGCGCGCCAACACGCTGAGGAACGACTACATTTCGGACTGCCTGCTGGTCAACGAATTCCACAATTACGCGGGAAACCGTGGTGAATGGAGCGAACTAGGGGGCTCTGACGTGCGCATCCGGATTCTCCCCGCATTATTGAGTAGTTGGTGGTTCCGTGCGCTCTGCGTGGCCCTTTTTGTCACGCTGGTTTGGATGTTTTATCAATGCTGCGTTCGCCAGGTCCGCCGCAAGGAGAAGCAGCTGCGGGACCTTGTGGAGACAATTCCGGCGATGACGTACACCGTTCGTTCCGAGGGGTCTCGCATGTTCCCCAACAGGCGCTGGGTAGAATATACGGGATTGACAGTGGATCAGGCGTCTGGTGTCGGCTGGCAAGCTGCGGTCCATCCGGACGACCTCGAACGTCTTCTCGAGAAGTGGCGACTGTCATTAGCCAGCGGCGAGTCTTTGGAGGATGAGCTACGGTTGCGTTCCGCGGACGGGGAATATCGCTGGTTCTTGACGCGCGCAGTGCGGTTCCGGGACGGGCAGAGAAGGATTCTTGGTTGGCATGGAGTCATGACGGACATCGAAGAGCGCAAGCGGGCAGAAGCCCTTCTCGCCGGCGAAAAGAGAGTCCTTGAACTTGTCGCGAAAGGAAATCCTCTTCCTGAAATACTTGACAGCCTGTGCCGATTGGTCGAGGAGCAGGCCAGCGGCTCTCTAGCTTCCATTTTGTTGGTGGAAGGAGATCGGTTGATGCGTGGTAGTGCGCCCAGCCTTCCCAAAGACTACACGGACTCCATCGACGGAGGATTGATTGGGCCGTGCGCTTGCTCGTGCGGCACGGCCGCTTACTGCGGCCAACAGGTCATTGTCGAGGATATTGCCACTGACCCGTTGTGGGAAGGCCACCGCGATGCGGCTTTGCCCCATTCTCTGCGCGCTTGTTGGTCGACGCCGATCTTTTCTTCGCAAGGCAAAGTGATTGCAACCTTCGCCATGTATTATAGGGAGTCACGACGTCCGAGCCCGCGCGACCAGCAAATTGTCGAGCAGATCACCCACTTGGCAGGTGTTGCCATTGAACGCAAACTGACGGAGCAAAAACTAGAGCGCAGTGAAGCTCATCTGACAGAAGCGCAGAGGTTGAGCCTCTCTGGCAGCTGGGCCTGCGACCCCCGGAGCCGGAAAACGCTCTACTGGTCCGAGGAATTGTTCCGCATCTTTGGGTTGGATCCCCAACTCGATGTCCCCGGATTGGACGAGGCCCTTGCCCTCGTCCATCCCGACGATCGCGACCGGGTTAATGAAAGCCTTGCGCAGGGATTCCGCCAGAGGTATGAGTTTTCTCAAGACTATCGGCTGTTGCTTCGCGATGGCAGCGTCAAATATCTCCACGTGGTTTGGCATCCGGTTCTCGATCAAGACGGAGAAGTGGTCGAATACGTCGGCACGGCGGCAGATGTGACACAGCTCAAGCACGCCGAACGGAAATTCCGCGGGCTGCTGGAGTCGGCGCCCGATGCGGTCGCGGTCGTGAACCGTGAAGGCGAGATAGTTTTGGCCAATGCGCAACTGGAAGAGCTGTTTGGTTATGAGAGACAAGAGGTGTTGGGGAAGAAAATCGAAATGCTGGTGCCGGAGCGGTTCCGGGGTCAGCATCCGAAACACCGCACCGCTTTTATCGCCGACCCGCGCACGCGGCCCATGGGGTCCGGGCTCGAACTGTACGGCCTGCACAGGGATGGACGTGAGTTTCCGGTGGAAATCAGCCTGAGCGTGCTCGAGACTGAGGAGGGCATGCTTGTTACCAGCTCGATTCGCGATATAACGGACCGAAAGCAGGCCGAGGAAGCTCTGCACCGCAGCGAAGCTTATCTGACCGAAGCTCAGAGGCTGACTCACACCGGGAGCTGGGCCTATGGAGCCTCAGGCGGCCCCGCCTATTGGTCTGAGGAGAATCTCCGAATCTGGGGATTCGACCCGAAACAGGGCGCCCCCGACATCGAATTGGTGCGTCAACGGATACACCCAGAGGACCGCGACAAAGCGATGGAATATGCCCAGGAGGAGGTGCGAGCGAGACGAGACTTCACCCAGGAATTCAGAATCGTGCTACCCGATAAAACTGTGAGACATATCCATGCGGTTGGCCATCCGGTGATCAATGCGAGCGGAGAAGGGATTGAAGTGGTCGGAACCCATGTCGATGTAACCGAACACAAACGCGCCGAGCAAGAACGAGAGAGGTTGCGTCTGCTAGAGGCCGAACTTGCACACATGAATCGAGTGACAATGCTTGGCGAATTAGCCAGTTCTCTCGCACATGAAATAAACCAACCCATTGCCGCCGCAATCACAAGCGCCAATGCCTGCCTGCGCTGGCTCATGCATGATCCGCCAAAAATGGAAAGAGCCCGAGCCGCCGCAATGAGAATTAAGAAAGACGGAAGCCGTGCTGCCGAAATCATTCAGCGCCTGCGGATGTTTTCCAAGACAGGTGTGCCCCCGCAACGTGAGTTAGTAGATATAAACGAGATAGTCGGCGAAATGCTCGTGTTGCTGCGCAACGAGGTAATCCAGAACTCAATCTCATTGCGCACGGACCTTGCCCCGCATTTGCCGCAAATCATGGCAGATCGTGTGCAATTGCAACAGGTATTGATAAATCTGATGCTGAACGCTATCGAGGCCATGAGGGATGGGTCCGGCATACTGACTATCCGGTCGCTGAGGACGGAGAATGGGCTCCTGCAGATCTCCATCAGCGATACCGGGGTGGGCCTTCCCAGCGAAAAAGTAGACCTGATCTTTAATGCGTTTTATACGACCAAGCCTCAAGGGACCGGGATGGGGCTGGCCATAAGTCGTTCGATCATTGAAGCACACGGTGGCCGGTTGTGGGCAACTGCGAATGCGCGGCGCGGCGCGACATTTCATTTCACTGTGCAAGCTGAGTTGCACAAATGAGCAGTGGAGACGCGACGATATTCATCATCGATGATGATGCCAGTGTGCGTGAATCAATCAAAGACTTAGTGGAGTCGGTAGGCCTGCACGCTGAGTCCTTTGCCACTGCGCAAGAGTTCCTGTCAAGCGAGCGGCGAGGCGGTCCCAGTTGCTTGGTATTGGACATAAGACTTCCCGGCATCAGCGGCTTGGATCTTCAGCGCGAACTGAAAAAGGCGGGTGTCAAAATTCCCATCATTTTCATTACTGGCCACGCAGACATTCCAATGACTGTAAAAGCCATGAAGTCTGGTGCGGTGGAGTTCCTCACGAAACCATTCAGGGACCAGGACCTGCTCGACGTGATTCAGCGCGCCCTCGACGATGAGCGCCTCGTCCGCGAAAAGCAAAGACAATTGGCGGAACTGCAGGGGCGCTACGCCAAGCTTAGCGCACGCGAGCGCGAAGTCATGAATCTGGTGGTTTCCGGGATGCTGAACAAGCAGATTGCAGCGGAAATCGGGGCCAGTGAAACCACAGTAAAAATCCACCGCGGACATGTGATGCAAAAGATGCAAGCTAAGTCGTTACCCGAATTGGTCAGAATGGCCGACAATCTCAAGGTCTCCGATTAACCGTTGCTGCCCGGCCCCAGTGTCCGTCGGCAGTCTCACAACCATCCTCCAGCCCGGACGTTCCCCAAAGTATTATTGCGCTGCACGAAGGTGTGATTGTGTTTCGACGAATGCCCGCCTATGGTTAATGTGATGACAAAGGGCGAGAGCACAATGCTTATTGCAATCGTAGATGACGATGAATCGGTCCAAAGCGCACTGCAGGACCTGATTGAAGCGGACGGGCTTTCGGCGAGGTGCTTTGGGTCGGCGGAAGAATTCCTCGAGTCCGGCCTGCAGCGGAGGACGGCATGTCTGATAACGGATATCCGTATGCCTGGAATGTCGGGTCTGGAACTGCAGGCGCGACTCAAAGGTGATGGATACAAGACTCCGATCATTTTTATCACCGCACATGGAGATGAGAGAGTACGAATACAAGCAATGAGGGAAGGCGCAGTAGAGTTCCTTATGAAACCATTCGATGATCAAGTTTTGCTCACCAGGATTCGCGCCGCCCTCGATAAGTAGCATCTGACAGATGGCACGGGTAAGACCGTGCTGCAAGTTAGCGGGGGTCTTCAGTGAAGAGTTCCGAAGCAATTGCATCCGCGGAGCGGGACCAGGCCGAGCGCGCATTCGAGCAGATTATCGGGAGCAGCCCCGCACTTGAGCTTGTGCTTGGGCAAGTGGAATGCGTTGCGCCTACGGACTCCACGGTTTTGATTCAGGGCGAAACCGGCACAGGCAAGGAGCTAATCGCCCATGCCATTCACAATGCAAGCTCGCGATGCGGACGCGCGCTCATCAAGCTGAATTGCGCGGCGATTCCCCTTGATCTCCTGGAAAGCGAATTGTTCGGTCACGAGAAGGGCGCCTTCACCGGAGCTATAACTCAGAAGATTGGCCGATTCGAAATGGCCGACAAAGGAACATTGTTCCTTGATGAAGTGGGCGACATCCCGTCCGCGCTGCAGCCCAAACTGCTGCGTGTCTTGCAAGAACAACAGTTCGAGCGCCTGGGGAGCGGCCGGACTCATCAGGTGGACGTTCGTCTGATCGCGGCGACAAACCGTGATCTTGCGGAAATGGTGGCACGGAGCGAATTCCGCATTGACCTCTATTACCGACTCAACGTCTTTCCGATCTCGTTGCCGCCGCTCCGCGAACGCCGCGAAGACATTCCAGCTCTGGTGGAGCACTTTGTCGAGATCTTGAGTCGGCGCATGAGAAGGCACGTTCGCCACATTCCTTCTGAAACCATGGCGGCCTTCTCTTCGTACCCTTGGCCCGGCAACATACGAGAACTACAAAACCTCGTAGAACGTGCGGTGATTCTGGCACAAGACGGCTTGCTTCAAAATCCACTGCCTACGTCCGGGGTACCTATCGCCCGCTCTCCTTCAATAGGAACGATTTCTAGAGAATCAGAACCCGCTGTGTCAATGACAATTCGAGACTCCGAACGCGTGCTGATATACAAGACTCTCGAGTCCACCGGTTGGAGAATTGGCGGACCGAAAGGGGCAGCCGTAAAGCTGGGCTTGAAGCGAACAACCCTGATGCATCGGATGAAAAGGCTTGGTATCGAACGGTCATTGCGGCGCGCTGCTTCGCCTGACGATTTCACAACGCCGGAGCAACCGGATCATACGCGGAACAGTGAATCGGTGGCCGGTGCATAAAGACCCTCAGGACGCGATCAAATGTGGCAGACACTAGGGGAAAACCAGCTGAACGACGGCGACGTTATTTTCTGTCCGGACAAGAAGCCGCCGGACGCGGGGCGGACCCAAAAAATGCTTCGGACGGGAGAAAGCGCAAATGAGGGCAGGCATCTGGCTGGCTATCCTTCTTTCGTCCAGCGCTTGCACCTTTGCGTTAGATCCCTCCCTCGATGCTAGCCAGTACGCGCACACCGCGTGGAAGATTCGCGATGGGTTCACAAGGGGCACTATTTTTTCGGTGGCGCAGACGCCTGATGGTTATCTGTGGCTGGGCACTGAATTCGGGTTGGTTCGCTTCGATGGTGTCCAAGCCGTCCCGTGGCAACTGCCACAGGGTGAGCACCTCCCCAGCAGCTGGATTAATGCCCTTTTGGTAGCGCGCGACGGCACTCTCTGGATTGGCACAGAGAGGGGACTTGCCAGTTGGAAGGACGGCAAGATTAAAGAATATCCAGAAGTTGCTGGGCACACGGTTACTTCGCTCCTGCAAGATGGCCAGGGAACGATCTGGTTTGGGGTACGGGAGCCCGGCAGAGTCTGTGCCGTTCGAGGCACCGGGACCCACTGTTACGGAGCCGGGAGTTTCGGCGGGTCCGTACCTGAGTTATACGAGGACCGCAAAGGCAATCTGTGGGTCTCGACTCAAACGGGCCTGTGGCGGTGGGCTCCTGGTCCCCCAGAGCACTTCCGGTTTCCTGGTCCACTTGAGGCCAAGGCGCTCATCGAAGGGGACAACGGCGCACTGCTAATAGCAACCGGTATATCTGGTCCACTCGCGAGTCCAGTTACCGGTTCGATCGAAGGACTGAAACAGCTCGTGGACGGGAATATTCGGAGCTACACACTTCCGGGGAGCGCCGGACAATTCAGGCCCACTTGCCTGTTCCGGAGCAGGGATGGCAGTTTGTGGATTGGCACCGCACAAGGTTTGTTGCACATGCACCAGGGCAGGGTCGACAGATTCTCAGTCACCGACGGCCTCTCCGGCAATTTCATAAGGAATATATTTGAAGATCGCGAAGGCGATGTCTGGGTCAGCACGGAAGACGGGCTCGACCGGTTTCGTGAATTCGCGGTGTCGACAATTTCGGTATACCAGGGTCTTTCAACTTCCGCAGCTTACCTGCTGGAAGCGACCCCGGATGGAAGTATCTGGACTATCACGCCGGATGGGTTGAATCGCTGGCAAAACGGGCATATGACCGTTTACGGCAACCGAAGTATGCCGGGCCAAAGCAGGCGAACAGATGAGCGAGAGCTCATGATCAACGCGCGGACAACAGAAATCGCGAACAGCGGACTTCGAGGCACGGTTTCTTCGCTAGGGCAGGATGATCGTGGACGACTGTGGGCCGGGGGTAGCGAAGGAGTGTTCTACTTTGACGGCGGCCGCTTTGTGCGGGTTCCTGGCATCCCAGGCGGAAATATACTCGCAATCGCCGGGGATGGACACGGGAATGTTTGGATCAGCAACTTCGACCGGGGCCTTTTCTATTCGACGCCAGGGAGTGGCGTTCAGTGTATTCCTTGGACCCGATTCGGACACAAGCACGGGGCGGTAGCGTTGCTGCCGGATCGGTTACAGGGCGGCCTATGGCTCGGATTTTTTAACGGTGGAATCGCTTACCTCAAGGACGGCCAGATCCGATCTTCCTATAATGTCGCGAATGGTCTGGGGAATGGCTCAGTGAACGACCTTCAAATTGGTCCAGACAGTGCTGTGTGGGCCGCGACCGAGGGCGGTTTAAGCCGAGTGAAAGGCGGCCGCGCCACAACACTGACCCGCAAAAACGGCCTGCCCTGCGATGCCGTTGATTCGGTGATTGAAGACAACGATCATTCGCTCTGGTTGTACCAGTCCTGCGGCCTGGTACGGATTGCGCGCTCCGAGCTGGACGCCTGGGTGAGTGATTCAAAGCGGCGGATAGAAACCACGGTTTTCGACAGCTCCGACGGAGTGAGGGTTCGTGCTCTTGCTGGCGGCCACAGCCGATTGATGGGCAAGTCACCAGATGGGAAAATATGGTTCTCCCCCCCGGACGGGATCAGCGTCATCGATCCGCGCCATCTTCCGTTCAATTCGCTCCCACCTCCTATACATATCGAGCAACTCATCGCCGATGGCGAAACTTACGATGCGTCTAACGGATTGCGCCTGCCTCCACGGGTACACGATCTTTCAATCGACTACACTGCCTTGAGCCTGGTTGCGCCCGAGAAGGTCCATTTTCGATTCAAACTCGACGGACAGGATAAGGGCTGGAGAGAAGTGGTCAACGTTCGCAACGTGGAGTACTCGAATCTACCGCCGGGGAGTTACCAGTTCCGAGTAACCGCGTGCAACAACAGCGGCGTGTGGAACGAGCAGGGTGCGGCGCTGGATTTTTCGATTGCCCCGGCGTACTGGCAGACCAACTGGTTCCGCGCGCTGTGTATGCTCACGTTCCTAGCGGTGCTCTGGACAATGTATCAACTTCGCGTCAATGCTTTGAAACGGCGCCAGGCTGTCTTAGAACGACACCGAACTGAGATTCGCGCTCTGAACGAACAGTTGATCAATGCACAGGAGGCGGAGCGCAATCGCATCTCCGGAGAGTTGCACGACAGCGTTCTCCAGCAGATCACTTCTCTTACTCTCAGGCTGGGTACAGTGAAGCGTGAGGTGCCACCCGATTCGAAAGCGAAAGAAAGGATCAGCGGCTTGCAGCAAGAACTCATCCAGATCGGAACCGACATCCGTTACTTATCACACGACCTTCACCCCATGCTACTGCAAGATGCAGGCTTGCCGGCAGCCCTCGGTGCATATTGTGAGGAATTCAGTAAGGCACGCGGCCTCCCTGTGTCGTGTGAGACGGACGAGACTGTGAAGGAGTTGTCTTCTGGGGCCGCGCTGTGTCTCTACCGCATCGCACAGGAAGCACTCGGCAATGCTGCGAAATATTCGGCAGCAAAGAAAATTGAGATTCGGCTTACGCGGGCTGACGGTCGCGCTCGCCTTTCTGTGTCCGATGATGGCATTGGTTGTGTCCCCGACCAGGTCGGAAGATCGGGAGGTCTGGGGCTGATCAATATGCGAGAGCGCGTGCTCCGGCTGAACGGGACGTTTGAGTTCGATAGCAAACCAGGACACGGAACCACGGTGAAAGTGGAGGTTCCCTTTCGAACGGCCTTGTAGGTTCCCGTGACGAGAACGCCATATTCTTCCGCAATTGCAGTGGTGATCATTGCGGAAGGAATCCATTCAGTCACTTCCTTCATCATCGCGGCATTCTCGGCACATCACGATTTCAGATCGCCGTCGAAATCGATGGAACGCAGGTGATCAAAGGACCACCGCGGAGAGCGAGACATTCAAATTTCTTTCTCCAAGGAGTCTGCCAAGGATGCAATTCTGTGCGAGAGAACGAGAAGCGTATCTATCCGCGGTGGGAGCTGGAGTTGTTCTTTTGGCAAAGCCCTCCACGCCGCTTGTTCGAGCTGGGCATACGCACTCGTCAAATCCGTCTTTTGCATCGATCCATTACCCTCCATACGATCGGCCATTCCGTCCAGTGCTGTGGCCAAGCGGTTGTCGAATTCCTCCTGAGCCGGCTGGATCCCTTCCGGTAACTCGAAACCGGGCAGCTGGATACGGTATCTCCACAACACAATGCGGGTGATAAAGAGAATGCGGAAATTCGGTTGCCATTCCAGAAGACGATCGCGAAGAGCTAGATCCTGCTCGCGGGAAGGCCCTAATTCGAGGAGAACACCGTCCGCGAGTGCCCGTACCTTATCGAGGTTACTGTTGATTGTCTCGCGAAGAGCAATGCCCCGAGCGGCCGCAGTTTTCACACGCTGGGAGAGCGGTTCCCTTGCAAACTCGCCCAATGATCGAAGATTGGAAATGAACGTCCTCTTCATCACAACGGCGGCGGACGCACCCCATAGTCGATCAAAGACAAGCCACATCATGAACAGGCCCAACAAAATGCCGACGACTCGATTTCTAGCGACAGCGAGCGAAACCTGCATTTTAAATTCGGTCAAGTTAATTAGGTAAAAAGCTAGAGCAACCTGAAATCCGAAGTACGACAGCCGAGGGCTAGACGTCATGAACCATGAAGACAGGGCGGTGACAGCGACAAAAAGAACCACGAAACCGGTGATCGAATCGAGAGAGGGTAGGATGAAGATCTGCGCTCCCATCCCGAGAATAAACCCGCCCACGATGGCGCCGCAGATACGAAGGATTTGCTTTTGGTGGGACGAACCAATTGTCGTCAGCGCCGTCAGTAGGCACGTGGTCACCGCTGTACTGATGCCCGGCCAAGCGATTGCGTTGTAGATCACGTAACAACTGCTCGCGGCGAGGCAGCCTTTAAGAGCGAAGTGAACATGCTCAGGGTTGACGAACACGTCGGGAGCAAGAAATGTGGCTCGGGGTAGATCGTCTGTTGATGGTAAATACTCATGAATAGACAGAGAACCCGCAAAGGCCTGAGGGATGAGCCGAACAGTATGCTCCATCTCGGCGATCAATGGAACACCTTTGGGTTGTGCATCCATATCGAACTGAATCAAGCCAGGAATCTCGCGGCTCATTAAATGCACGCGGATAGTTGCAAGGGTCGAGGCCAAGTTGCGGAATCGCCTTTGGTCGTTTGCGGAGCGGTCGAAATCAAGCTGGGTCAGGGTTGCTGCAAGATCAACGAGCCTGCCGGCAAGGGCTGCAACACCACCCATCTCTACGGAAAACTGCGGCAAGTAATCCGAGCGCCGCAGGCTGCGCCGCAACATGGATGTTCCAAGCACCCCGAGACGCAAGATCTTTTCTTTGGTGGCCGCATCTGCAGCGTGGCCTTCTGCATAACACGTCAACAAATTCTCGACAGCAGCGAATCGCTCGATGATAGGCAAGAAAATTTCATCTCCAGGACGCAGCCGTGCGCACACGAGCTCTACGGCTGCTGTAGTTGCCACGCCTATGAGCACCGATAAACACAGCCGAAGTATATCTTCTACATTGGTTTCGGCAGGCACCTGGCGATCCCAGAACGGAACTCCAACGGCAATCATGATTGCGAAGTTAACCGTCAATGCGTAGTCTCTAATCGCGCTGATTGCGTAGAACGCCAGCCAGAACGACCCGATCACCCAGAGAAAATGGAGCAGGGGAAAACTAATAACGATACACGCCGAAGCCAAAAGATATGCCGCGCCGATAGCGGTAGCGACGAATATGACTGCGCCTGATTGCAGCGTGGCGCGAGAGTTCTGACGAGAGATCAACAGCGTAAACACTGCGCCCTGGAAAGCAAACGGAATGCGAAAGGTCATGCAAACGATCATGACGAGGGTTGCGGCGACCGTCATCCGAGCTACTAAGGTAGCTCTCCCCGGGTAAGGGGCGAGTTCCTGTTTGAGAAATTCCCGTATCCAAGTCAGCAGACCAGATGATTGAGGAAGGGTCTGCGCAATCGTTGCCATTATCAATTGCCTCGGATCGTGACCACGGCCGACTCACCGATTCGAAACAGGTCGGGCGTTGGATTCTCCACCCGCACGCGAACCGGGTATCGTGATGCCAGATGCACCCAATTCAGCGTGCGTTGCACATCTGGAAGCTCAGTCCGCAAATTCCCGATCACATCAGGATCCGGGGTAACTCCAAAGCCGATGCTGTCCACGACGCCAGAGAAGCGCAGGTTCGGCCTCGACAAGACATAGACATCGGCCTTCATCCCGGGCAAGATGTGCTTGAGCTGGCCTTCCCGGAAATTGCCGACCGCCCACCAGGTCCGCGCATCGATGAGCGTGAACATTTGCTGACCTACATGGGCATAGGCGCCTTCTGAAATGGTGAGATTGGTTACGATGGCATCAAACGGCGCGTAGACTCGGCAGTTGTCCAAGTCGTAGCGAGCCTTCTTCACCTCTGCAGCTTTTGCCTCGCGCTGATTGATCAAGGGCTCGAGAGTTGTGACCGCATGCCCGGCTTGTTCGTGCTGCGCCAAGGCTGAGCTCAATTCTGCCTTCGCCTGCTGCAGTTGCGACTCTGCCTGTCTTAGAGCTTCTTGGTCAGCCATTTCTGAACTTCTGGCTTTGTCCACCTGGTCTACGGTGACAAACTGTTTGGCCAAGAGCGGCTCAAGGCGATGCAGATTGTTATTTGCGTAATTCCATTCCGCGCGCGCTCGACCGACGCCCTGCTCCGCGTTTATAACGTTGGCTTCCGTGCTTTGGATATTTGCTTGTGCAACCGAAACCGCGCTTATCAATGCCGCTATCCTTCGCCGCTCGTCCACGATTTGCCCTTCCAGGGTGGCCTGCCCAGAAATCGCGTTTTCGAGGGCATATTCATAGGGACGTTCATCGATTTCGTACAACAGTTCACCTTTCTTTACGAACTGATTATCTTTCACGTTCAAGCGGATGAGCGGCCCGTCGACTTGAGGAGCGATCCCGATGAAGTTGGCAAATACTTCCGCATCCTGGGTCCGTGGATAGCAGTTCGCGTGGTAAAGTGCGGCGGCTCCAAGAACCACGGCAACTGCCACGATCGCGATGCTGATCCAGAGGCCGAGAAGCTGGCGTAGTCGCGTGTTCTGATTTGTGTCCATACCTACCGCTCCTTCTTCAGCGGAACATGACGAGCCATAATGCAAGGGCAAAGAGGGCTGTCAGGCTCGGATATACGAGAACCGGCCAGGCGATCTCAACGTAACGAGACAACAGGAGGTGCGAAGCGGCTGTAAGCAAAACGGCCACTACAAGGCAGATGAGCCATGAGGGAAAGAACGACCCCAGAACGTCGAACGCGGGAGCTCGCGCGCAACCCGTCAGCAACAGCAGCAGGACGGGTGCGAAGACAGCGCACACACATCTACGAATCGTATTCATGGCCTGGACTTTCTGTTGGCGCGAATAGAATCTCCGGTCCTATACGCCAGCTCCGCGAATGCAGTGAGCACCTGAGTTCGCGCCAGGACGTCTGCTGAGCGCGCTTGTGCCAAAGTACGCTGTGCTGCAGTCACGTCCAGTAAGTTTCGAACCCCATACTTGTACGATTCCAAGGCGGCGTTATAGGACTCGGTAGAGGCTTGGAGCAGTGCGAGCGACGCTTGGCGCTGCCGAAAAGCTGTCGTCAAATTCGAGTAAGCCGTCCAAACCTCGTCCGCAATCTGATTGCGTTCAACGTTCGCTTGTGCTTCTGCCGCGTGAACGTCCGCCCGCGCCTGGGCCAGCCGGTTTTTTCGCGCACCTCCATCAAAGATGGTCCATTGAAGATTGAAGCGCACTTCGCCGACCAGATCAGCAGTGTGCGCCCAAGGATAGGGCGACTGTAAGCCATAGAGCGATGGGACGGCTGGGCTGGCGTCGACGCTCAATACGGGGTAGTACGCCGCTCTGGATTCCTTGACTTTTGCAGTTGCGGACCTTATTTCGGCTACCTGCTGCATCAGATCAGGGCGTTGCCCGAGCGCACGGTCTATCGCTTGGTCGACTGTATCGCCGATCGACTCGGGAGTGGGTACCTCATCCAGCGGTTGGACCTGGATCACCGCGGTCGCGGCCGTCCCGATTGCGGTCGCAAGATCGCCCCGAGCAATCTCCTCGGACCCGAGGATAGCTTGCAGATCATATTCAGCCTGGGCAGTGGCGCTCCGCGCTTCCAGTACATCCGGCAGAGTTGTCAGACCATGAGCCAGTCGCTCTTCGGCCGCCTGTTGTACTTCTTGTGCATTCGACAAACTTGCTCGTGCCGCCTCCACCTGACCCATCGAACGCAATAGCCGATAGTAGGCATGCTGCACCTGGTATATGACCTGACGGTGAGTGTCGTTAAAAGCGAAATTGGCCGCCAGAAGCTGCGCCTTCGCAGCATTGATTCGACCACTGCGCGCACCGAAGTCAAAGACGGTGTAATTGAGATCCAGCTCGACCTGGAAATCCTGGATCTCCTGACCATAGAATCGACTGCCAAAGAAGGCCTGCTGGCGGCTAGTCTCCGATGTGGCGGCCGCCGCGAGGGTGGGAAACAGCTCACTGCGTGTTACACCCAGATTCGCTGCTTGTGCCCGAGCACGTTCCCACGAAACACGAGTGGATGGATTGTGCGCCTCCGCCAAATCAATTAAATCCGGCAACGAATATGTCTTGGCCGAATCTATGGCGAATTTCAGGCCCTGAACATTTTGGGCGTCTGCTTCGACCTTAAGTTCAGTAGACGTCTGCCAGGGCCCATCCGGAGTCACAGGCGCACTCTGAGCCGGGACGGTCTCCGTGGACACCACGAGAAACGAAATTGCCCCAGCCGCACGCAAAAGGGGCAACCACCGTTTCATGTATCCAGACATTACGCTTCCAGCCTCAAAAATTCAGCGGTAAACGGAGTGTCTACGCCTTCCTTGAAGACCATATATTTTTTCGCCTCCGTGGCTCGTTATTCATCACGCACCATTCATGTCTTGACCGACAGTGGCCCTCCGTATCCGGACTTCTCCCGGGTCCATCAGCGGCACTTAACTTGCCAAAGCGGCAGGATCCAACTTCTGCGTCGGTCAAAGCGCCGGGGCTTAGAAGGCCCCTGCATTTCTTGTTGGCAATCGAACTGCCAACCTCTCCTGTATGCATTCATTGAAATTAAGTCGCCAGAGGGGGCGAGCCCGAGCAGGAAGTGTCCGCCAGTTGACACTACCTATGTGTTTCGGAAGAGCGCAGCATCGGCAGTTAGCGAGAATGGCCGTCACCGCCAGCAAATCCGCGCTATCACGCGGGTTGAGATTGCGCACGGTCATAGCTCCTTGCCGGAATCTTCCTTCGACGACCTTTCGGCTAGGCTCATAGGCGATAACCCAACAAATTGGACGCGTCCGATGTCGCAACCCCCTGGAGCTGCCAGTTCCCCATGCTCTCATTACGAGCGCACTTTGCGTGGCGTTCCCTTCGCTGTCCATACGACACCCAAAGCGTGCAGGATGAGCTGGTCTTCAATACTCAGGTGGGCTGGATCAATGATGGCTTGATATGCATACCGAATGCGGTCGTTCTGCGTCAGGCACCAGGGCTCATGACGAATAACTCCATCGCAATGCCCACAGGCCGAATACTTGCTGTATTTGTTGCTATAGATTAGCGGGACTTCGTTTTGTAGCGGCATTGGTAGCTCCTGCTGCGGTTGCAAATAGACCGAACTGAAAGAATTGCTTGCTTCTCGTGCGTTACTTGTATCTGTCATCAGCCTCATTGCCTAGTCGGTATCGGTCTTTGATCTTGGTTGACTGCACTTTTGGAGCCAATCTGGAGCCCAGATGAAGACAATTACGGTCCTCCCCGATTTTGATCGATCCGATCTTCGTCGAGAATATGTTGCGATATACGACGAGCCGATCAGGAATGCCATCGAGTTGCGGACCACAGATGACCGCAAACGACAAAAAAGAAGCGGTCAAGGCACAGCAGCCATCAGTGAGCTGGCAGATGGCCCGTGTCGCCCCGATGGGCAAGTCATCTGTCCAGATGTTTCATGCGCCCACCTAAACGAACGGGGCAGATAACGGCATATCATTCAGCCGTGTGATTTCCTGCCTTGCCCATTTGTCAATGGATGGGCAAGTGTCTAGCCATCGACAGTATTGGCACGCGAAGTGTGGCCTCCCAAACTTGCACCGACCTTCAAGGTGGCTCGAAATGCATGACTTGCGATATTTGCCTGCCCGTGAGAGGTATGGCCCATCAGTTGCGAAACAGCATGGGTGTTGGGAGAAATTTGGAGGACACAATGCGTTCCGAATTGGTTTTTGGCGCTATGAAATATGTCTCGAACCGCTATTTGCTTACACGGCTTACCGCCAAGGCAACCCGAAAGCTTCACTGGCCACACTCTCGCATTCAGGAAACGACCAATGATGTCCTTGTGCGGTTCAGTCAGGCCGACCCGCTCGCGCACCAAGCGCGCGTACTCAGCCTTCTCAAGCGCAGGTCGAATAGAGCAGCTTAGCTGCCAATAATCCCGCCGTCCTGAGCAGCAGCCCTTGATTTGTTGAGTCCAGCTGATTTTATGGCGGCAGTTGAAGTATCACGGCGAAAGGGGAAAGGGATATGAATACGCCATTGGAAATGAACTCTGTTGCTGGTTGGACTCCGCATTGTATGACCGCTAAGGACGTTTGCGATCTGTTCACAAACGAGATGCATAGCCTTTACCTTCTCTCATTTCTCCTCACCGCTGATGAAGCGCGCGCGGAACAGTGCCTGATCGCGGTGTTGGGGAAGAGCGTTGATGGAATTGGAACCTTCCTGGAGTGGGCTCGCGTCTCGGCGCGCGTCGCGATCCTTAGGCACGCCATCCGGATGATCCGGCCAACCCCCGTCGGCATGGCTTACCAATCGACAGCCATCCTCAATCAGCTCGCACACTCAGACCAGAACAAGCCCTTTGCGGCAATCGCATCCCTGGGAAGTTTCGAACGGTTTGTGTTCGTGATGTCGGTGCTGGAAGGGCAGTCCGACGAGGAATGCAAAACACTCCTGGGCTGTACTCAGCAGGAAGTCGTAATGGGCCGTGAGTTCGCGCAACAACTTCTCGCTGCGACCGAAGTTGAGTTCGACCAGTCGCAGGAAACCGCGTACCCCTTCATGGTAGGTTCGCTTCTACATCAACGCTGCGGCACTTGCTGACCATCAGTTCATGCGGAGACCAATTTGGCGTCTGAAAATATTGGCTTCTTCGGGATACATAGGGGAGCCGAGAGAGCGCGAATGCAGAATCGTGTCGCGACTTCGGCTAATTTTTAGGGGGATTTGGAATGAAGAAGAAGCGATCAGAAGGCGAGGGGCTGACCAGATGAGATTCGAACCGCGCACTCTTATTAAACTATGCTTGATCTTCCTCACAAGCCTGAGCGGATTGCTTCCGCGGTTGTCCGCGCAAGAAGTGGATCAGCAGCCGATCCCCTTGCTGGCAACGCTCAACGGCGGAGACACGATCGCATTGCCGAGTCTACCGAAGACGGTTACGCATAACGATGGCGCAGTCACTGGGACTCGTAGCGCTCCCCAGGAGATCATAGTGATTGGATTTGTCGGCGGATTTGCTCGGCACGATGACCAGAAACACCCTGAGGTGCAGTTCGCCGAGTATCTTCGCGAACGTTATCGTTCCAGAATCTATGCAGAAGTTTTCGGAAACCATCACGGCAGAAAGGCTCTTCGCGACGTTTTACGCCTTCTTGATAGGGACGGAAACGGAAGCCTGTCCACTAACGAAAAGGAACGGGCTAGAGTTGTTCTTTATGGACACAGCTGGGGCGCCGCAGAAACTCTGGTTTTTGCGCGAGAGTTAGAAAAGAGGGGCATTCCCGTCTTGCTGACGATTCAGGTCGACAGTGTTGCAAAGCCGGGCCACGACGATTCCACGGTCCCAGCGAATGTGGAAGAAGCGATTAATCTTTACCAATCACGCGGTCCAATTCACGGACGCCCTCAGATCTTCGCCGCTGATCCGGGTAGAACGACGATCATCGGAAACTTCCATTTGACTTACCAGCACTCCTCGATAAACTGCGACAACTACCCCTGGTATGCTCGCACGTTCAACAGGCCGCACCATGAAATCGAGAATGATCCGCGGGTATGGACCCTTGCTGCATCACTCATCGAATCCGAATTCAAAGGCATAGGACCGTCTTGAGACTCAAAGGTCGGTAGTCTACAACCTCAGGTCGAGGTCGGAGGAAACGAAAACTCCTCCATGCATGGCTCATTTCTCACTAAACACCATGCCTTCTATCACCGCGCGTTGTTCGAATTCAGTGGGGATATGAATCCTTCTCGAAAAATGAAGCTCATCTCATAATAGCTCGTTACTAATGCATGAGCTCTTTGCTTTGGTCGATCGAGTCTTACCGGGAAACTGTCCATCTCAGGTGTCCGGGTCGCGATGGCTCCGCGCAATTATGTCTCCGCAACGGGCACTTTCATGTCCTCGGCCACGATCGGCAGAGCGAAATGAAACGTCGAGCCACGTCCTTCGTTGGCTGTGGCCCATAGACGGCCCCCATGCGACTCGACGATGGAGCGGCTGATCGCCAGGCCCATGCCGGAGCCCTGAGCTTTGGTCGTAAAGAACGCTTTGAAGATCTGGTCGGCCTCTTCCATCGGCAGTCCCACGCCGGTGTCACAAACGGAGATCAGGAGTTTGCCGCCCTGCCCCAATTGCGACATGACCATAAGTACCCCGCCCGTATCCTTCATCGCCTCGATGCCGTTGAGCATAAGGTTCATGAGCACCTGTTGCAGTTGCACGCGGTCTACCGTAATTTCGGGGAGGGCGGCGGCAAGATCCGTGCGTATCGAAACTGCATATCGGTTGGCCTCGCCACGCAACAGCACAACCATTTCGCGCACAATCTCGTTCACCTCGACCAACTCACGTTTTGGAGGAGAGTTCTTGTACAACGAACGCAACCGCTCGATGACATCGCCGGCACGTTTTCCGTCCTCCACGATTCTACTTGTGGCCGCGCACGCCCGTTCCAAATCCGGTTGGTCGCGTTTAAGCCATCGCAAGCAGGCGCTCGCATTCATGACGGTAGCAGTGAGAGGCTGTTTAAGCTCGTGTGCCAACGATGCGGTGAGCTCTCCCAGCGTGGTCACGCGATTCATGTGAGCAAGGTCTGCCTGAAGCTGTTCGGCACGTTTGCGATCTTCGATGTCGGTCGAGGTTCCGTACCACTTGAGGATCTTGTCTCGATGATGGTCCCGCAGCGGCACGGCACGAGTCAAAAACCAGCGATACTGACCGTCCACAGCCCGCCGGAAGCGCACCTCATTTTCGAAGGTCTCACCGGTCGCCACTGAGACCCGCCACTTATCCGCATGCCACTTTAAGTCTGCAGGGTGAACGGCCGCTTTCCAGCCTAAGCTCGCTGTCATCTCGATCGATAAGCCCGTATATTCCTGCCAATGGCGATTGACGAAATCCACGGTACCATTGGGCAGAGCCGTCCACGCAAACGTCGGAATGGTTTCAATCACATCCCGAAGTTTCAGCTCTTGCCGCCGCAGTTGCCGAACACGCATGAAATAGGCGGCACAAAGTAAGGCGAAAATGGCGGCCACGCAGAGCGCGCGGAACCAGGTGGTCTGATAATAGGTCGGCGCGATCGAAAAATCCAAAGATGCGCCTTGCTCGTTCCACACGCCGCTATTGTTGGAGGCGATCACGCGGAAGCGATACCTGCCCGGAGGAAGATTGGTATAGAACGCCTGCCGGCGATTCCCGGCGTTTTTCCAGTCGCTATCCACGCCTTCCAGCTTGTAGCGAAAGATATCCTTCTCCGGTGCGACGAGGCTGAGCGCGGTGTAGTCGATCTCCAGATCGCGCACCAGTGGTGGGAGGCGAAAGCCTGCCATTCCCAGAGAAGAGACGTCGTAGATCTTTCCGTCGGCGGTGACTTGCTCGATATGGACCGGCGGAGGGAGTTTGTTGAAGGGAAGATGGCGTGGATCGACGATTTGCACGCCTTCTCCCGTCACGAACCACAGTTTGCCACCGGTGGACTTAGTTACCCGAGGGCCGTAGGCGCTGGCCGCAGACGAACGGAGCCTGACACCGTCTGTTGCATCCCAAACCGTCGTTTGAACTCTATGCTTAGGGTCGGCGATCCACGCGTCCATTTCGGTCCGGCTGATGCGCACAAGGCCGCAGGCCGTGTACAACCAGAACGAACCGTCGTCGTCTTCTATTACCCAGTGAATCGCGTTACACGGCAACCCATTCCTGGTTGTAAGCGTAACGATGCGGCCGTCTTTAAGCCGGCTGAGCCCGCCATCCTGGGTTGCGGCCCACAGCGCCCCATGGCTATCAAGCTGAAGGTCGGGGACATTGCCCTCGCCCAGCCCATCAGCGGCTGTGTACGACCTTCGGATCTGGCCATCCTTGAAATAGGACACCCTCCCGCCGGCCCAGAATCCAAGCCACAACCCGCCTGGCTCACGATCGGGAAGTAGAACCTCTGCAATTTCGTCAGGTCCCAGCTGTGACCAGGGAATCAGCTCGACCAGACGCCCGTCAACCAGGTGCATCAGGCTCTCTTGCTCTGAAAGCCAGAGGTTGCCCGCCTTGTCACCCGTGATGTAATGCACGTTCCCGCCAGGTACGCGAGTCACGACACGAAACCTGCCTCCTTGGAAATAAGCCAGTCCATGACTCGTAGACACCCAAATTCTCCCAAGATCATCCTGGAAGAGTGACTGCGGAGCATCGTCCGGCAGTCCATTTGCCGCGCCGAAGGTTGTCGCTTGTCCGTTCTTCCACCTGGTCAAACCCTGGTGAGCGCCAACCCAGATACTTCCATCTGTGGCCGCGAGCACGGACTGCGTAGCGTCGCTGGACAACCCTTGTTTCACGGAAATAGTCGCTACAGCGAGTTCTCGAAACCGGTCGAGTCCTCCAGTGCTGGCGACCCAGATATCGCCTTCTCGGTCCTCGAAAATACTGAGGATGACATCGCCTGAGAGGCCATCCGCTCGCGAAAATACATCTGTCCGGCCGTCATGTACATGGATGAGTCCCCGCTCCACTGTTCCGATCCAGAGTCCTCCATCCCGATCCCGGACCAGTCTGTTCGCATCGACATCGCGGTCTTGAAGCAATCGATTCGAATTGATTGGGCTTCTAATCGGATACGATTCGACTTTGTCACCGACAAGCTGCATGAGTCCTGAGCCGTGCATAGCAACTAACAGCCGTCCGTTGTCGGCCTTACTTAGACCAATAAGCTCAGTCGATGTTGGATATCGCCTCGGAGGACCGGGCTTCATTCGCCAGAGCCCGGATTGCGCAGCGGCCCAGAGATCGCCTGCGCTATCCTCATACAAAGCCCAGACGGCTCTGCCGAATGCGCCATCCTGCCCGTAGCACTGGGTGCCGCCGCTTCGGATTGCGCACAGCCGGCCAGTGGGAGTGCCCAGTGTGCCGGCCCACACAGTTCCCTCGCGATCCTCATACAGCGATGCCACAAACTGTCTCCGGAGCTCCGGCTCCGGGCGCCAGTTCAGCTTGACGCCATCCCAAGTGACCAGGCCGGAAAATGTGCCAATCCAGAGAGTGCCGTCGCGCGTGACGAGCAGGCTGTTGATGTTGTCGTCAGGGAGATGCTGACCCGCGGGTGGTTGCCATCGGATACCCCGAACCCCGTCGAAGCGAAACAACCCGAATTCAGTGCCGAGCCAGAGATACCCATCGGGGGTCTGGGCCATGGCGTAGATGTTGCCCATGGAGAACCCGTCCCGGCCAGTCCACGCGGTATGCCCGTATTGATTGATATCGAGAGTCGGGTCTAATGCGCGAGCGCAAGGGTAGCACGCCAGTAGGATAGCCAAAGCAATCGTGGCGCGGCTCTGTCGGTATGCTCTCCCCATCTAGGTATCCATCTTACGTAGTTCAACCCCGTTTGGCTGGGCCGGCGCTTGGTGTCCGCCCTTCGCGCCTTATTCGGATGCCGTCCTCATCCTTTGCGCGCCAAACTGCGCTGTAGCAGAGCGACATCAGATTCTTGGTACCTCCATTTAGCATCGTCTTTGATCCTGCTCAGGCATTCAAGAGATGAGTTCTACTCTCCGTCGAGGGAGGGTCGAGGGCGAATTGTTCGGAAAGCTAGTGTCTCAACTTTGCTCGCGTTGTCTCATTCGCAATGATCAGCTCCATTGAGATTGGGTAGTGGTCGGAAACTGACACTGAGTCGTGTACCCGCAGGTTTGCGGTTTGAACCGGACCCAAGGTTAGAATCCAATCGATTGGTTCGGCGATCCTCCTTGCGTGGCGCTTGGGCGTTGTCGGCGTCAACTCCTCTGAAGGTATCTTGTGGAAGCCGGAACGCTTGATGGCCTGAAGCGCACCATTGCGCATTACGTTCATATTGAAATCACCTGCAACGATGATCGGCTCGCTGGGCCCATATCGACCAACGTCGGCCAGACATTCTTCCAGCTGAGAGCATCGCAACACTTCGCTGCCGCGGCTCTCAAAATGGACATTATAGGCCAGCAACTTGTGGCCTCCAGCGCTGACCTCGCTCACCAACGCGATCCGCCCGCCAATCCGTCGTTGCAAAAGTGCAATCTTCGGTAGGAACCACCGCGGGCGCCAGAAGCTGGTCTGGTTTTGAAAGCGAAGGACGCGTGAATTTGACAGTGGCCAGGGGGAGAGCGTCGCTTGTCCGTGGTATGCGGGTGATCCGCTTGAGCCTTGGGCGAGTTCCTGGAATTCCGGCGCAAAGACGTAGTTCATCCCGAGGCCGTGCGAAAGCTCCCGAGCAACATGCCGATTGGCGGTGCGCTTCGCATTCACATCAGTTTCCTGGAGTAGTACCAGATCAGCCTTCGCTTCAGCAAGGAAGTCCAAAATTCCCTGTAGCTTCGCGCCACGGTCGATATTCCAGCTCACCACTCGAATTGAGTCCCGGCTTCCGCGGAAGGAGTGGCTGGGAGTACAACTGCCGCTTTCAATGTGCGCGTCAGAAATCATCTTTCATGTGCGGTGCAGCTTCAGGAGAGCTATAGATCGTTAAGGCATGGACGCGCCGGTTCAGGCTGTCGTAACGCCATCCGCTTCAGGCGCTGTCCCAGCGGCTACAGAAAAGTCGGCCGACGGCGATTTTGGTGTTACGGAGAAGGCCAAGTATGAGTACAGCGAAATCAGCCAAACCAGATTAGCACCGATAGTTGCCAGGAAAAGAACAATCTGGTTCAGATCCAGGAGGGCGAAAACCAGAAGAGCATACGGCCAGAAGCACCGCCGAACAATGAATTCCGTATGACGGCCGATGTAGAGAATCGGGTTGGATTTCCGACTTTCTGCCTTCTTCTGCCAGATGCCTAGGTACTGCTCAGGTCGGCGCGCGGCCAGCCGATGCCGTCCAAGGCCGGTAGCCAGGATACTCATCATGGCTCCCGCTAGAAGCACAGCACCCCAGTCAAGATACATGTGACTCCCAGAGCTTCGTACCAGCCCGATGGTCAATCCAGCAAAGATGAGCAGGTAATAAACATAATCACAGCTCGTCTCCAGCCAGCAGCCGAAGTCGGATTCCAGCAGCTTCAATCGTGCGATCTCGCCGTCGCAGCCGTCCAGAATGCTTGCCCATACCGATAGAACTGCGCCCAACAGGGTGCTCCAATAGCCGCCATAGGCGTAAAAAGCGCCGGCAATAATCCCGACAGCCAGAGTAATAATGCTGACCATGTTTGGCGTGATCGGGAAGCGCGCCAACACGCGGCTGATGGGCACAGAGACCCGACGATTCATCCGTGCGAAAATCCCGTCGGTTGGTTTGATGAGCCAGCGATCCAGTTTCCGTTCAGCGGCGAGGCGATCTTCCGGCGTCTGAACCGACTGCCACAAACGCGAGTCTATGGCCCTGCACTCGACGGATTGCGTTGCAATGATGCCAGCGTGGAACTGATCAAAGAGCGGGCCGGACGAATTACAGATGCTGGCGGCGCGGAGAGCGAGGTCAATATTGAGCGCCCAGATCTTGATCGGCTGATCGGAGTCCGTCAGCGCCAGAGCATCCGTGTCGCCGCGCCATTCCTGAACCTGCCGGAACAACGCAGGATAGTACGTGCTGTTTCCGGCAATCAGCATCAGCCGGTCGTTCCAGGACCGGGCCGCAATTTGCCCGATGAGTTCAGGGAGAGGAACGTCTGGGCCGACCTCCAGCCACTCTACAGAATTGGGAAGCCGACGCGTATGCAGAAGGGCGCTGCGCACATCGCGGCCCGTGGATTGATTAACACAGACGATAATTTGGCCACCGAGAGCTTTTCGGATCGAGAGAATGACGCGCAGCAGAATGGGAACTGTGCCGACAGGCAGCAGAGGAGAACCGGGGTCGCTGACGCTC
>Ga0335075_10000691_pt1 | contig 57605 bp, 49 predicted proteins | sample Lox_Sample_24_FD_206723 | JGI IMG/M metagenome (GOLD analysis project Ga0335075, IMG submission 206723) | Soil microbial communities from Loxahatchee National Wildlife Refuge, Florida, United States - Lox_Sample_2.4 | ecosystem: Environmental > Terrestrial > Soil > Wetlands | place: USA...
AGATGGTGGCGGCGATCAGGGTCTTGTAGCCGAACAGCGGCTTGCGGCTGAACACCGGGATGATCTCGGTGGCGATGCCGAAGAACGGCAGCGCCAGGATGTACACCTCGGGATGGCCGAAGAACCAGAACAGGTTCTCCCACAAGATCGCGCCGCCGGACTGGGCCGAGAAGACCTGGGCGCCGAGGCGGCGGTCGATCTCGAGGACCAGCAGGCCCGCGGCGAGCACCGGGAACGCGACCAGGATCAGCATCGAGGTGAGCAGCGCGTTCCAGACGAAGATCGGCATGCGGAACATCGTCATGCCGGGCGCCCGCATGCAGAAGATCGTCGTGGTGAAGTTGACGGCCCCGAGGATCGTGCCGAAGCCGGATAGCGCCAGGCCCATGATCCACAGGTCAGCACCGACGCCGGGCGAGTACGTCGCGCTGGTCAGCGGCGCGTAGGCGTACCAGCCGAACGAGGCCGCGCCACCCGGGGTCAGGAAGCTCATCAGCAGCATGATGCCGCCGAACAGGAACAGGTAGTACGACACCAGGTTGAGCCGCGGGAACGCCACGTCGGGCGAGCCGATCTGCAGCGGCACGAGCTCGTTGGCGAACCCGACGAACAGCGGGGTCGCGAACAGCAGCAGCATGATCGTGCCGTGCATGGTGAACAGCTCGTTGTACTGCTGGTCGGAGATGATGGAGTTATCCGGGCCGAGCAGCTGGACACGGATCAGCAGAGCCATGATCCCGGCGAGCAGGAAGAACACGAACGACGTGATCAGGTACATGTGCCCGATGATCTTGTGGTCCGTGGAGGACAGCCATCCCGCCAGGACCGAGCCCTTGCGCTCGGTCCGCTGCGCCCGACGTAGGGCCGCGCGGCTGGCCGGCTGGTCAAGCGTGGTCACGTAGTGCTCCCTGCTGAGGTGCTCTGGAGCGCCTTCTGCTGGGCGATCCATGTCTGGTATTGCGAGGGCGTCACGATCTTGAGCGTGAACAGCATCCGGCTGTGGTAGATCCCGCAGAGCTCACTGCAGTGGCCGGTGAACGTGCCGGTCTGCGTGGCGGTGATCGAGAAGTGGTTCGGGTGGCCGGGGATCACGTCCCGCTTGAACAGGAACTCAGGCACCCAGAACGCGTGGATCACGTCCGGCGAGGTGAGGTTGAACTCGACCGTCTCGCCCTCGGGAATCTCAAGCAGCGGCAGGTGCTGCTGGCTGTCCGAAAGGCCCGGCTGCCACATCGCACCGTCCTCGGTGACCCCCTGGCCCGGGTAGTTGAACTCCCAGCTCCACTGGAAGCCGACCACGTTCACGGTGACGGCCGGGTGCGCCGGGATGGCGTCGATCGTGTTCTCGTCCTTGGCCGTGTAGTAGAACAGCACCGCGATCAGCACGAACGGGATGACCGTGTACAGGATCTCGATCGGCATGTTGTACCGGACCTGCGGCGGGAGCTTGTTGCCCCGCTTGCGGTGGAAGACCACCGCCCACAAGATCAGGCCCCAGACAACGGCTCCGACGAGGAGCCCGGCAATCCACGATCCCTGCCAGAGCGATACGACGATCTTGCCCTGCTGGGTCACGGGATTGGGGAAGCCGAGCCGGGTGAACGTGTCGTTCGTGCACCCGGTCAGGGCAAGCAACATGACGGCAAGGGCGCCAACGCCCGCCGCCTTTGCCCGGCGACGGCGCGTGGCGGTGCCGCGCGCGCCCGGCGCGGCCTGCCGACGATTCAGAGTCAACGAAGCGCCTTCCCAACGACGTCGCCGGCCCGCACGTGGGGGCCGGTCCATGGTCTTCTACAGCGTGTCGTGCATACGGTATCGCGCCGCCGGGCAAGTGTTGCGGCGACCCCCGGTGTTCCGCACCAGTTTCCCTGAAGGCCCTACGGTATGTGACGCAGTGCATTTGCGCCGAGTCTTGGCGTGTTCCCCTGCGTATGGCCGGGATATGCGGGCATCATGGAAAACGTGGGCCGAAGCGACAGTGTACGGGCGGCGAGCCGAGCATGGCTCAGCCGCCGGGAGGCAAGCAGCCTGGCCGCCTCACTGGTACCGGCTCCGGTGCCGGCGCAGCCTTCCCCGTCGCGGCTTCCCGACGCTCTGGTCGTCATCGACGCCCTGGGCCGCAAGTGCCCCATCCCGATCATCATGCTGGCCGAGCAGATCCGCGACGTCCCGATCGGCACGGTGATCGCGGTGCTGGCCGACGATCCGGCCGCCTACAGCGACATCCCGGCCTGGTGCCAGATGAAGTCCCACGACCTGGCCTTCCGTGAGGACTACCAGTCGGGCTGGGCGTTCGGCATCACCCGTAATTACTGAGACCGGGCAGGCCCCTTAGTTAACCGGGCCTCGGAAGCGGTCGGTGAAGCGGGGGTCATCCTGCCACCACAGGCGGCCTTCCTCCTCGGCCTCCGCCCCCGCACCCTGGGGATCGGCGGCGCCCTCCGGAGCGCTGCCATCCGAGATCGCGGCGCGACGGGCGACCCGCGTCGCCTCGCTGACGATCTCGCGGGCGTCGAGCTCGGCGTCGATGGCGGCCGCCTCCTCCCTGTCCTCGCGCATCGCCTGGATGAGCTGGACGGCCAGGAACGGCAGGCCGACGAAGTCACCGAGAATCCACAGCACGCCGCCGCCGATCACCTGGTCGGTAGCGAACGTGGGGCCGAACGGGCGGTGCAGGGCCTGGTAATGGGCCAGGCCAAGGAGATTCTGGTCGGCGATCACCGCGATGCCGAAGAAGGCATCCCCGACGATCTCGGCGGCGGTGATCCACATGGAGATGGCCCGGTTGTACCTCTTCGGCACCGGGTCGACCGACAGGAGCGTCCAGAAGAACAGGTACCCCGGCGCGATCAGGATGAGATAGGTGAGCTCACGCAGCGGGGCGCTGGTGAACGTGTGGGTGTACCAGGTCGTGAAGTACATCGCGAACGGCACGGCGACCAGGGCGAACGTGGTGACCGCCGGGAACGTGACGGCGACGGCGACCTTGCTCTTCACCACTCGCTCGACCCGCGCGCCCACCCCGGGCGCGGCCAGCGACAGCAGCGTGAGCGGCTTGCCCATCGCCAGGAACAGCGGGACGACCAGCACCAGCAGCACCGTCTGGGTGGCCCGCGCGTAGAACAAGATGCCCTGGTAGACCCCGACCCAGGACATCGTTGCGTAGACGAGGAACCCCAGCCCGACGCCGCAGAACGCGATGGCCCGGCCGGCCGCCCAGGGCGTGCCCCGGCGGCGAACGCTGCGCGCGCAGGCCAGGTAGCCCCCGCCGGCGATCACCGCCAGGGCGATCATCGGCCCGTCAGCCGTCCACTGCGTGAAGGCGGTGGACAGGGTCAGCGCGGGCGGGCCGGTGTAAAGCATGCTCACCACGCTACTCCGTTGTTCGAAATGGCCCGATTACCGCCCTGCCCTATTGCGCGGCCTCGTAAGTTTCCGACAGAGTGACCACTAGCTTACGACGCAGTACTCCAACTCCTGGGAGGGTCCCGAGTGAAACACGTGAGACGATTGCGTGCGGTCACCGTAGCCGGCACCGCCGCGCTGCTCGCCATAGGCGGCAGCGTGGCGGCCACGGCAGCGTCGGCATCAGTCAGCCCGGACAACATCCGGGCCGCTGTGGCCGGCAGCCAGACCTCGCTGGCAACTTCGAAGGCGCTGGTATCGGCGGCGCCCGCGCTCCCGGCGAGCATCACCGCCAGCGTCTACCTCGCTGGCAGGAACCCGGCGGGCCTCACCAGCTACGCGCAGGAAGTCTCCTCGCCGGGCACCGCCCAGTACGGCCACTACCTGTCGGCCGCGCAGGCCATCGCCGACTACGCGCCATCGGCGTCAGAGGCGGCGGCGGTCGCGAGCTGGGCGCGGTCCAATGGCCTGGGCGTTGGGAGCACCACCTCCGGCTTTGGCGCCTACGTCCAGGTCACCGGCACACCCGCCCAGGTCGAGCACGCATTCAGCGTGAAGTTCGGCAGCTATCGCGTCGGTAGCAAGAAGTCGGCCAGGAAGTTCTGGGCGCCGGAGCAGACCGCCTCCGTGCCCACCTCCATCTCGGGCGACGTGCTGGCCGTGTCCGGCCTCGACAACGCCAGCCACCTGAACACGCCGGACGACACCCTGCCGCCGCCGGAGCAGAACTACGAGGTCGCGCCCTACTGCTCCAGCTACTACGGGCAGCTGAAGGCGACCAAGGTCGCCGACACCAAGCAGCCGATCCCGGCCGTGAACGGCAAGGCGCAGCCATGGACCAACTGCGGCTACACCCCGGCCCAGATCCGCGGCGCGTACAACGTCTCCGAGTCGGGCGAGACCGGCAAGGGCGTCACCGTCGCGATCATCGACGCCTACGCCTCGCCGACGATGCTGCAGGACGCCAACGACTACGCCAGCTGGGCCGCCGCGCACGGTGGCAGCAAGTCGCTGGACAAGCCGTTCGCCAAGGGCCAGTACCGGCAGGTCCTGCACCCCGGGGCCAGCGGCTATGACCTGACCGCGGACCCGACCCCGACCAACCCTGACGGGTGCGGCGCGGAAGGCTGGTACGGCGAGGAGTCGCTGGACGTTGAGTCCGTGCACGGCATGGCGCCGAACGCGAACGTGGTCTACGTCGGCGCGTCGGACTGCACCGACGCGGGGCTCGGCAACGCGATCGCCTACGTGGTCAACACGCACGCGGCGAGCATCGTGACCGACTCGTGGGGCGAGCCGACCGACACCTCCTCGCTGTCGCCGGTTTACGACCTGATGTTCAAGGCCGGCGCGGCCGAGGGCATCGGCTTCTTCTTCTCGGCCGGCGACTCCGGCTACTCCGACCCGAACTACGAGGCCGCGACGGACGGCGTGCAGGCCGACTACCCGGACTCCAGCCCGTGGGTGACCTCGGTCGGCGGCACCAGCCTCGCCGTCGGCAGCAAGGACAACTACGAGTTCGAGACGGGCTGGGGCACGATCATCGACCAGCTTCCCGCCGGGGCCAAGACCTGGACGTTCCCTCCGCGGAACAACCTCGGCACGACCGACCCGCTTGACACCGCGAGCAACTACGACGGCTCAAGCGGCGGTGGCGTGTCCGCCGTCTACACCCAGCCGTGGTACCAGAAGGGCGTCGTGCCGACCGGACTGGCCAAGACCGAGATCACGAGCACCCCGGTCTTCTCCGGTAGCACGCTCGAGGCCTACACCGAGTCCGTGGCCACGGCCAAGACCCCGATGCGGGTGACCCCTGACGTGTCGGCGCTGGCCGACCCGTCGACCGGCACCGCGGTGGGCGAGACCCTGTACGGGCCAAGCGATAAGGCCTCCTCGCTGAAGTTCCGCATCAGCCGGATTGGCGGCACCAGCCTCGCCTCGCCGACCTTCGCGGGCATCGAGGCGGACGCGCAGCAGGCTCACGGCAGGGCGATCGGGTTCGCCAACCCGGCGATCTACCGGCTGGACACCGCGGACCGGAGCGCCTTCCACGACGTCACCGACACCGTCGGCAACGCCCAGCAATACGAGGTCCGGACCAACTACACCAACCCCGACGACCCCGCTGACCCCGGCGCGGGTAACCCCTTCACCGAGACGTACCTGCGCTTCCTGGGCGTCAACGGCGCCGACGGCAGCGTGACCGTCCCGGTGAGCTCGACCGCCAACGTCACGTTCAACCTGGCCAGCGAGCTCAGCGCGACCAGGGGCTACGACGACGAGACCGGCATTGGCTCGCCTGACTGGTACATCCAGGCGTTCGGCAGCCGCTGGCCCTAGCAGGGCAGCAGCCCTAGACGACAAGGCACTGGGGGCCGTCCGGAATTATCCGGGCGGCCCCCAGTGCTTGCCGTCAGCCTGCGGCCAGAGGCGGCGCGGGCCTGAAGCTCAGGCGGGCAGGCGCGAGATCAGCTCGGCCGCCACCGTCTCGCCGTAGGACGCCGTGGCGCGGTCCGCGAGCGTCTTGGCGGTCACCTCGTACTCCTGCGGGCCGACGGTCTCCAGGGCCTCGACCGCCATCAGGTTGCCGAGCTGGATTGCCCGCTCGACCGGCAGTTCCCAGGCGGTCGCGGCCAGGAAGCCGGTACGGAACGCGTCACCCGCCCCCGTCGGCTCCACGAACTTCGCGTCCTTGACCGGGCCGACAACGACGGGCGCCTCGCCCTTGCGCTCTACCCTGGCGCCCTGCGCACCGAGCGTGACCACCCGGGTGCCAACCCGCTCAAGCAGGTCAGCCGAGGACCAGCCGGTCTTGGACTCGATGACGGCTTCCTCGTACTCGTTGGAGAACAGGAAGGCCGCCCCCTCGACCAGCGTCCGCATGGCGTCCCCGTCGAGGAAGGCGACCTGCTGGGAGAAGTCGGCCGCGAACCTCAGGCCCGCCTTCTTGCAGTCCGCCGTGTAGCGCTGCATCGCCCCCGGGTCGCCCGCCCCGATGAGCACCAGGTCGATGTCGTGCGTCCGGGCAAGGACGTCGATGTCAATCTCGCTGTCCTCGCTCATCGCACCGGGGTAGAACGACGCGATCTGGTTGCCAGACTCGTCGTTGGTCGCGGTGAACCGCGCGGTGTGCTGGGTCACCGATGTCCGGACACCCGAGGTGTCCACGCCGTGCTCATCCAGCCACTTGCGGTACTCGGCGAAGTCCGGCCCCACGCTGCCCACGAGCAGAGGATTCTGCCCGAGGCAGCCGAGGCCGTACGCGATGTTCCCCGCTACGCCGCCCCGCCGGATCTGCAGGTCGCCCACGAGGAACGACACCGAGATCTTGTCCAGCTTGTCCGCGATGAGCGTGTCGGTGAACTTCCCGGCGAAGGTCATCAGGTGGTCGGTAGCGATCGACCCGGTGACGGCTATCCGCATCGTTAGGTGCCCTTGTCTTCAGTTGGCGCGAGGCGGGCGGGTGATCTTTAGTGGAAGGAGTCGCCGCAGGCGCAGGACCCCGTCGCGTTCGGGTTGTCGATCGTGAAGCCCTGCTTCTCGATCGTGTCAACGAAGTCGACGGTGGCGCCCATGAGGTACGGCGCGCTCATCTTGTCCGTGACAACCTCGACGCCACCGAACGCGCGAACGATGTCACCATCGAACGAGCGCTCGTCGAAGTAGAGCTGGTAGCGCAGGCCAGAGCAGCCGCCCGGCTGAACGGCGACGCGCAGCTTCAGGTCGTCGCGACCCTCCTGGCTGATCAGCGCACCGACCTTCTCTGCGGCAGCGTCGGTGAGGACGATGCCCTGCTGCGTCACTTCGTCCTGAACGGTCATCGGTGACTAGCTCCCGTCTGGGTTCCTAGCGCCGCCGGTGCGGCACTACACGTTCGTTACTCAACGATAAGCCCGGCCGACCCATTCCTGGTAAGCGGCCGGGTGCCGCGAATCACAGGCCAGGGGCTCCCCAGACGGGGAACCACCGCTCCAGGTCCTGCTCGAACTTGAGGTCGGTGCCGATCGCGCCCTTGACCTGAAGCTCGAGCGCGCTGTCGCGACGCTGGCCCGACTGCGGCGCGAACGGGTAGAACGTGCCCCGCTTGTACAGGTAGACCAGCGCCAGCCGCCGCTCCTGGTCGTCCCTGAAGGCGACCATGGTGCACAGCAGCTGGGGGCCGAAACCGTTGTCCACCAGCGTGCTGTTGACCGCGTGCAGGTCGGTGACGAGCGCGTCCATCTCGTCGGACATGTGCGAGCTGACCAGCCAGGTGTACCCGTAGGAGTCCCGGCTCACCTCGACTGGCAGCCCGCCACCCGGCCGCCCTGAGTCCATGTTGAGCAGGTCACTGACCTCGCTCTGCACATCGGCGAAGGTCTTGCCCTCCACCGCGCGAAAGCACACGGACCCGGAGCCAGTCGGGGTGAAGCCGGTCGCGGCCTGCAGGCCGATCGCCGCCGACGGCAGCCCGAAGAGGTCATCCAGCTTCGGCTGGACCGGCTTGGTCCGGCCGAGGATGGTGTCGAGGAAGCCCATGCCGTCGTCCTTGCCTCGCGATCTTGCCTCGCGATGAGTTGGCTAGTTGCTGGGTGCGATCTGGCCAAGCTGGCGCTGGATCTTGTCCAGCTCCTCGATCCGCCGCTCAAGCGAGGGGTGGGTGGAGAAGAGCTTGGCCAGGCTCCCGCCCGGGGCGCTGAGGTTCAGCGCGGGGGCGAAGAAGAACGCGTTAAGCGGCTCGGCTTCGCGCAGGTCCCTGGTGGGGATCCGCGCCATCGACCCGCTGACCTTGACCAGCGCGCTCTTCAGCGCGCTTGGCTGGCCGGTGAGCAGGGCGCCGCTGCGGTCCGCCGCCAGCTCCCTGTAGCGGGACAGCAGCCGTATGAGCAGGAAGCTGACCGCGTAGATCACCGCGGACACGACCATGATCGCGACCAGGATCAGGAAGAAGTTCTGGTTGTTGCCGCCACGCCTGCCGCCGCGCCCGCCGCCGAACAGCTCGGAGTAGAACGCGAACCGCATCAGCAGGCCCGCGATGATCGCGAGCACCGAGGCATAGGTCATCACCTGGACGTCACGGTGGGCCACGTGCGACAGCTCGTGGGCGAGCACGCCCTCAAGCTCGTTGTCGTCCAGCCGGCGCATCAGGCCCTCAGTCACGCACAGCACTGAGTTCTTGCTGTTGCGGCCGGTGGCGAACGCGTTCGGCATGTCGGTGGGAGCGATCGCGACCCGCGGCTTTTCCATGTCGGCCAGCGCGCACAGCCGGTCCACGATGCCGTGCAGCTGCGGTGCCTGCTGGGGCGAGACCTCGCGGGCCCCCGCCGTCCTCAGCGCGATCTTGTCCGAGTAGAACAGCGAGAACCAGGCCGACCCGACGCCGAAGATCACGGCGATGAAGATGATTGCCCCGCCGGAGACTCGCAGCGCCGACAGGATGACGATAAGAGCCGCGACGAAAAGGACGAACACCAGGCCCAGCAGGAACATCGTGGCCGTCATCCGGGCCGTGAGTCCCCTGTCGGGCGCGTACCGGGTGCGCGCCATATGGCACCTCCGAAATCACTGCCAGGACTGTTCCTGGCACGTCACTACACGAGACCGAATCTATCCGAACAACGCTTCGGGCAGGCTGAACGTTTCCGCTGTGCTTGCTAGCGGCACTATGTACGCTTCAGGCTGAAAGCGGCGGCCGCGCAAGCACCGCCCAGCCGGGCCTGGGCTAGCCGTCAAGCTGTCCCTCGGACAGCAGCTTCAGCACCTCGGCCACGTCCGCGTCTGACGACGGCAAGATGATCTCGGCGGTGTGCAGCGCGTCCGCGGGTACCGGCCTCCCGCCGGCCCGCACGACCTCTACCGAGGCGCACAGCGCAGCCTTGAACGCCGTATCGTCATTGGCCTCGATGGCCGCCTCGAGGTCGGTGTCGAGCTCCTCGAGGCGTGCCGCGGTCTCCTGCGAGACCTCGTACTGCCCCTCGCCGAGGATCCTGACGATCACGACTCCTCACCCGCCCCGGACCCGAGCTCCTTCCGGGTGTCCTCGCTGGCGGAGGGCAGCTCGCCACGCAGCCGGGCCATCTCCGACTCGATCTCGTTGCTCGCGCCCATCCGGTCGAGCTCGGCCTGGATGTAGTCCGGGCTCCCGCCGACGTGGTTCTCCAGCGCGCCCGAGGCAAGCAGCTCGTCGATCGCGCCGGCCCGGGCCTGCATCTGGGCAGTCTTGTCCTCGGCACGCTGAATAGCCATGCCGATGTCGCCCATTTCCTCCGAAATGCCGGAAAACGCCTCATTGATCCGAGTTTGCGCCTCAGCTGCCGTGTAGGTCGCCTTGATGGTCTCCTTCCTGGTACGGAAGGAGTCCACCTGGGTCTGCAGCCGCTGAGAGGCAAGCGTCAGCTTTTCCTCTTGCTCCTGCAGCCCCTGGTACTGCCCCTGGAGGCTCTGGTACTGCTGCGTCAGGTTGGACTTCTGCTCAAGCGCGGCGCGGGCCAGGTCCTCACGCCCCTGCCCCAGCGCGGTGCGGGCCTGGTTCTCCTTGGTCTGCACCTGCTTTTCCAACTGGTTCATCTGGAGCTCGACCCGCTTGCGGGACGTGGCGACGTCAGCAACCCCGCGCCGTACCCGGGTGAGCATCTCCACCTGCTGCTGGTACGAGTAGTCCAGGGTCTCGCGCGGATCTTCGTACTTGTCCAGCGCCTTGTTGGCCTTGGCCCGGAAGATCAGCGAGACTCGCTTCATCACGCTCATAGACGCGGCCGTCCCCTTCATTCACCTGTGCGCCGCACCGGGCGGCACGCCACCGCCAGGCGGGCAGCGGTTGCCGCCTGCTATACCGCAATCCACCCTACGCGGAACCCGCCGTGCTTACTACTTATCTACCGTGCTCGCTCGCAGCCATAACAGGCTTCAAGCATCCTCACGCAGGAAGAACGCCAAACGCGAGGCTAGCGTTCCCGGCCGAGGGCGGCCGAAGTGGGGCCGCGGGGCTCAAACTGCCCCGGCCCGCGTCTGCGAGCACCCATATCAGGGCTTTAAGCTATGGTCGTGTTCCGACGCAACAGCGCCGACGCGACCGACGGCACGGCCCAGGACTCCCAGGGCGTGAAGGACAGCGGCGCCCCGGCCAAAGACAGACCTGCCGCCGAGGCTGGCAAGGGGCGGCCCACGCCCAAGCGCAGCGAGGCCGAGCGCAACCGCTACCAGTCGATTACCGGCGGTCGCACCGCGGGTGCGCGCGCCGGCGGGTCGGCAACGCCCGCCCGCCCGCTGACCAAGGAAGAGAAGGCCCGCCAGCGGGACCGGGGCCGCGAGGACCGGGCGCACCGCATGGACGCCATGAAGCGCGGCGAGGACTGGGCTCTCGGGGCGCGCGACAAGGGCCCGGCGAAGAGGCTCGCCCGCGACTACGTCGACACGCACCGCCGGCCAAGCGAGTACTACATGTACGTGCTGGTCTTGCTGCTTGTGGCGTTGCTCTCGCACAACAAGGCGCTCAACAGCTACACGTCGTACCTGGTCGTGGCGCTCGTTGTCATCATCATTGTCGACGGGTACTTCATCCGCCGGGCGCTGGCCAGGCTCGTCGCCGAGCGACTGCCTGGCGAGTCCGCCCGTGGCCTGACCATGTACGCCGTGTTCCGTGCGCTGCAGATCCGCCGGATGCGGATGCCCGCCCCCCGGCTCAAGCCAGGAGACAAGTTCTAGCACTCCAGGGCCCTCGCGGTTCGAGGCCAGAATTGCCGGGGACAAACCGGGCGCGGCGGGCGAGCCGGGCGTTAACGTTTCCCCCATGGAACATCGTTTTCTTGGCCGCAGCGGACTGCGGGTAAGCGAGATCTCGTACGGGAACTGGATCACCCACGGGTCGCAGATCGAGGAGGAGACGGCGATCGCCTGCGTGCGCGCCGCACTCGATGTCGGCATCTCCACATTCGATACCGCCGACGCGTACGCGGGCGGGCGGGCCGAGGAGGTCCTCGGCCGGGCGCTTCGCGGGGTACCGCGGGAGACCCTGGAAATCGCCACGAAGGCCTACTGGCCCGTAGGCGACGGCGCGAACAGGTCCGGGCTGTCGCGCAAGCACATCAGCGAGAGCATCAATAACTCACTGCGCCGCCTCGGCACCGACTACGTCGACCTGTACCAGGCGCACCGGTACGACTTCGACACGCCGCTCGAGGAGACCATGCGGACGTTCGATGACCTAGTGCGGGCGGGGAAGGTGCTCTACATCGGCGTCTCTGAGTGGCGGGCCGAGCAGATCGCCGACGCGTTGCGGATCGCGGGCGAGCTTGGCCTGGAGCGGATCGTGTCCAGCCAGCCGCAGTACAACATGCTGTGGCGGGTCATCGAGCCGGAAGTCGTCCCGCTGTGCGAGAAGGAGGGCATTGGGCAGATCTGCTTCTCCCCCATGGCGCAGGGCGTGCTGACCGGCAAGTACAAGCCGGGCGAGGAGCCGCCGACAGGCTCGCGGGCGACCGATGAGGCCAGCGGGGCGGAATTCATCAGCCGCTGGATGCGTGACGACGTGCTGAACGCCGTGCAGGGCCTGGTGCCGCTGGCCGAGGAGGCCGGGCTGAAGCCGGGCCAGCTGGCGATCGCCTGGGTGCTGCAGAACCCGAATGTCTCTTCCGCCATCACTGGCGGCAGCCGTCCTGAGCAAGTTCGCGAGAACGCTGCCGCCTCGGGGGTCAGGCTGGAGGACAGCCTCATGCCCGCGATCGACGACGTCCTGGCGGGCGTCATCACCCGTGACCCGGCGCGGACCGCCAGCCCGAGCCCGCGGCCAGTCTGACTAGCCTGGCCGCTAGGCCTCAGGGTGCAAGCTCATCGGGCCGTACTCCGCGCGATCATCGTCGAGCAGCGTTACCTGGTCCACCCCGGCGTCGAGCAGGGCACGCCAGTTCTCCCCGAGCCAGCTTTCGGCGTCGCCCTGGCTGGCGAAGATCGCCTCCTGCAGCCCCCCGGCGCCGACCACGGCGCCGTCCGTCTTCTCGTACCGCCACATCCAGGGCATCCAGCATCCTCCTGTGAGCATCCGCGAGATGGAACATTAACGAACCCGCCTCGCGGATGCCAGGACCCACGGCGATTAGCCAGGATTATCCCCCGGGTCGCCCTGCCTGACCCGCCACGCCCCTCCCCGCGGCGGCTCAAGCAGGGCGACGCTCGGTCCCCCGAAGACCCTGCAGCTGGCCTGGGATCATGCTGAGAAGAGGATGGCCCAGACCGCCTTGCCCCGGCCGGCGACTGGACTCCACCCCCAGACGTCACTCAGCACGTCCACCATCTGCAGGCCCCGGCCTGACTCCTCCACGCTGCCCGGCAGCTTTAGCACCGGGGCGGTGTCACTGGGGTCAAGTACCGCGCAGATCACCTCACCGGTGCGCCGCAGCAGTCGGAGTCCCAGGTTTTCCGGCCCCACCCGGCGGCCCTCGGCGGCGACGTCGGCGGCGTGCGTGACCGCATTGGCCACGAACTCGCCGACAATAGCCTCCGCGTCGTCCGCTAGCGTCCCCAGGCCCCAGTCCCGCAGCGTGCTCCGCGTCAGCCGACGGGCGGCGCGGGCCGACTGCGGGCCACGGGTCAGCGGGCACCCGACCGCGGCCGGCGAGTCCCACCAGTCGGCCGGCATCCGCACGACACGAGGCCGCTTCGGCACGGGGGAAATCCGCGCGGACACGTCCAGCGGCTCATGGTGCGCCACCCGCTTACGGGTGGGCAGGTCCACTGCCTGGTTCAGGCTCATCGCGACCCCGGGGAGCTTCCGCGTGATCCGGGTGATTCACGCATCACAAATGATGCCCTACGGCGCATGCAACTGCAAGGCCAGATGCACGTGCTTTCGTAACGTGCAGCTAACTCTTGCGCCGCCAGCTCCCCCAGTACTGCGCTCCCAGGACGAGGGCCACCAGGCCAAGGGACACCCACAGGCTGTAGTGCGAGATCGTCTCGGCGATGTTCACGGCCCGCCGGCCGAGCTCATATCCAAGGCCAATCAGCAGGCCAACCCATAGGGCCGAGCCAATCAGGTCGAGGATCAGGAACGTGCCAAGGCTCATGCCGGCCGCGCCGACGACCACGTAGATGATCGAGGTGGGTATCGGCAGGAACAGGCTAACGATGACCGCTGGCCAGCTGAACCGCCATCCCCACTTACGCACTCGCGCGAGGTACTTCGGCCCGGCTGTGCGCCTGCCTGAGATGAGCAGGACGATCTTCTCGCCCCACAGCCGCCCGGCCCACCACCAGATCGGGTCGAACTTCATCAGCCCGGGGAAGGCCACCAGGATCGCGACGATGAGGGACCCCCGGCCAACGCGCGCGAACGCCGCCGCCGCGATGATCGACTCGGTGCCCCCGTTGACCAGCTCACCCAGGACCGGGTGGGTCCCGACCAGGGAGGCGCGGAACGGCAGGATCGCCAGCAGGTAGATGCCCGACCCCACGATGGCGGCCCAGCAGGCGATGTCGGCCTTGCCCGGCTTGCCGCTCCACGGCAGCCGCGGGTCGTCCCAGGGACTCTTCTCCGGCTGCCCGGCCGGCGCGCCCGCGGGATCGCTGGCTGCTGCCGTGCTCTGGGACGTCGCTGCCTGCTGGGTCGATGCGGCAGGCAAGGGCCCCGCCGTCGGCTCGTCGGTCACGCCGCCACGGTATCCGGGCTGGCAGCCTGGGGCAATCAGCCGAGCCGAGTGAGCCCGTCAGCGAGGCTCAGCAAGCGACCTTCCCGCCGGCCGCACCCGGGCCGCGGTGGCGGGGAAAGCCCCTGGGGGGTTCAGGCCAACCCCCCAGGGACTCAGCGAGCCCCGATCTCGACGTAGTCGCGGTTGGCGGGGCCGGTGTAGACCTGGCGCGGGCGGCCGATCTTGGTGGCCGGGTCGTGCAGCATCTCCTTGTAGTGCGCCAGCCAGCCGGGCAGGCGGCCGATGGCGAACAGCACGGTGAACATCTCCGTGGGGAAGCCCATGGCCCGGTAGATCAGGCCGGTGTAGAAGTCCACGTTCGGGTAGAGCTTGCGCGTGATGAAGTACTCGTCGGACAGCGCCCGCTCCTCAAGCTGCATCGCCAGGTGCAGCAGCTCGTCGTCGCCGCCGATCTTGCCGAGGATCTCGTCACAGGTGGCCTTGACGATCTTGGCGCGCGGGTCGTAGTTCTTGTACACCCGGTGGCCGAAGCCCATCAGCTTGACGCCATCCTGCTTGTTCTTCACCTTGCTGACGAACTCGTCCACGTTGCCGCCGGCGTCGCGGATCTGCTCGAGCATCTCAAGGACGGCCGCGTTGGCGCCACCGTGCAGCGGGCCGGACAGGGCCTGGACGCCGGCCGAGATGCTGGCGAACACGTTGGCCTCGGACGAGCCAACCAGCCGCACGGTCGAGGTCGAGCAGTTCTGCTCGTGATCGGCGTGCAGGACGAACAGCGTGTCCAGGGCCTTGGCGATGACCGGGTCGACCTTGTAGGGCTCGGCCGGCAGGCCGAACGTCATCCGCAGGAAGTTCTCGACGAGGTTGAGCGAGTTATCCGGGTACAGGTACGGCTGGCCAATGGACCGCTTGTAGAAGTACGCGGCGAGCGTCGGCAGCTTGGCCAGCAGCCGGATGATCGAGATCTCGACCTCCGCGTCATCGCGGGGGTCAAGGTCCTGGGGGTAGAAGCTCGAAAGCGCCGACACCGCGGACGACAGCACCGCCATCGGGTGGGCGTCACGGGGGAAGGCACTGAAGAACGTCTTGAAGTCCTCGTCCAGCAGCGTGTGGTGGGTCACCCGCTCGGTGAAGCTCTCCAGCTCGGCGCTGGTCGGCAGGGCCCCGTAGAGCAGGAGGTAGCTGACCTCAAGGAAGGTGGACTTCTCGGCAAGCTGATCGATCGGGTAGCCGCGGTAACGGAGGATGCCGGCATCGCCGTCGATATAGGTGATGTCGGAGGAACAGGAGGCGGTGTTGACGAAGCCCGGGTCCAGGGTCACCAGGCCGGTCGTCGAGAGCAGCTTGGAGATGTCGAAGCCGGAAGCGCCCTCCGTCGCGGGCTTCGCCGGCAGCTTCAGCTCGCCATCGTCGGAGTAGCGAAGCACGGCGGTCGTGTCAGTCACTGCACGTCCCTCTCTTAAGGTCGTACGGGACGCGGGTGGCACTGCAGCCGGATCGACGGCCATAGCACCGACAACCGCCCCGTTGAGGTCATTCATAGTCTTACAAGTAACGTATGCCCGCTGCACAGTAGGGATCGACGGATGGGACGACTATCACATCGAGGGTGATCTAGCCATCCGTAATGCCCGCGGGAGGAGCGCGCTGGGCCGCCTTCGCCCGGCCGGGGGACGTTGTTAGGCTTAGGCCGTGGATTTTGCCATCGCGATACCCCAGTACTTCGCCGACGGCGAGTTTGACCCGGGCGCTTTCCGCGAGTACTTCGCGCGGGCCGAGGATCTCGGATACCACGCCGCCTGGGCGCAGGAGACGTCGCTCGGCACGGGCCCGCAACTGTCGGCGATGGAGGTCATGACCTACGCGGCCGCGGCGACGACCCGGCTGCGGCTGGGGACCACGGTCTTCGTGAGCACCCTGCATATCCCCGTGCACTTCGCCAAGGCGCTCGCCACGATAGATCAGCTCAGCGGCGGCCGGCTGGACGTGGGGGTCGGAAGCGGCGGACCGCACCGGCCTTTCGCGGCGTTCGGCATGAGCAAGGACCGGTATGTGGCGCGGTTCACCGAGGGCATCGCGCTGACCAAGGCGCTGTGGACGCAGCCCTCGGTGACGTTCGAGGGTGAGTTCTGGCAGCTCAAGGATGCCGCCATGGAGCCGAAGCCGCGCCAGAAGCCGCATCCTCCGCTGTGGCTCGGCGGGTCGAGCGAGATCGCCGTGCGCCGGGCCGTGCGACTGGGCGACGGGTTCTTCGGCGCGGGGTCGTCCCCCACAAGCGCGTTCAGGGAGCAGGCGGCGGTCGCCAGGGACGAGGTGGCCCGACGGGGCAAGTCCGGCTTCCCCATCGCCAAGCGGGTTTACATCACCGTCGACGATGACGCCGCCCGGGCCCGTGACCGAATGAACGCCAGCCTGGCGATGGTCTACGGCCGGCGGGTGCCCGCGATCGAGGCCGCCGGCGTCGCCGGGACGCCCGATGACTGCGTGACCGCTGTCCGCGAGGTCATCGACGCGGGCGCTGGCCTGGTGCTGTTCACCGCGCTTGACGACCTGCTTGGCCAGGCGGAGCGCATTGCCGCCGAGGTCATCCCAGCACTTTAGCCGCAGGCTCAGCCGGCCACGCTCCCGGCAGGCGGCTACGCGCTGCCCGGAGACCGTCACGGTGGCTATGCTCACGAGAGTAGGAATATCAACCGCTGGACCCAGTTTCGAGAGTTTTCTGGCCGAAGAACAGCGGATATTTTCGTTCTGTAAAATATTTTTATAGGCCTACGGGGTGCCAGACCGTCTTCGTCTCCAGGTAGGCGACCATCCGCTCGACGCCGGGCTCGGCCGCCCAGTCGCTGGCGGGCAGGCGGACGACGCGCTTGAGGTTGTCCGCGGCGGCCACCGCCATGTCGTCGGCCAGCCCGCCCGGTGCCCCGGCCAGGTCGATCGCGTTGACGTCCATGTGGGACGCCAGCGGCGGTGCGATCTCGGCGACGCGGCCGGTCAGGATGTTGACCACCCCGCCAGGCACGTCCGAGGTCGCCAGTACCTCGGCCAGGGTGACCGCGGGGAGCGGAAGCCGCTCGCTGGCGACCAGGACGCAGGTGTTGCCGCTGACGATCACGGGCGCCAGGCACGCGACCAGGCCGAGCAGCGGCGAGTCCTGCGGCGCGAGCACGGCGACCACGCCTGCTGGCTCAGGGACAGAGAAATTGAAGTACGGCCCCGCGACCGGGTTGGCCGCGCCACGGACCTGGGCGATCTTGTCCGCCCACCCGGCGTACCAGACCCAGCGGTCGATCGCCTCGTCGACCTCCGCCTCCGCGCTGGCGGCTGACGCCCCCGTGGCCAGGCGGACCTCTGAGACGAACTGCGCGCGCCGTCCCTCGAGGACCTCGGCCACCCGGTAAAGGACCTGGCCCCGGTTGTAGGCGGTCGCGCCGGCCCAGCCGGGATGAGCCTTGCGCGCCGCCACCACGGCGTCGCGGGCGTCCTTGCGTGAGGCGAGGGCGGCGTTGGCGAGGAAGCCGCCGGCGTGATCGGAAACGGTGTACGAGCGCCCGCTCTCCGACCGGGGGAACGCGCCGCCAATGTAGAGCTTGTAGGTCTTGCGCACCGCGATCCGCCCTGCCTCGCCGGTTACGGCCACTTCTGACACCTCAGACATCGCTGCTCCCCAGGACGTCCAGGTAGGCCTCCAGGCCGTGCCGTCCGCCCTCTCGACCGTAGCCGGACTCCTTATAGCCGCCGAACGGAGCGGATGGATCGAACCGGTTAAAGGTATTCGCCCAGACCACCCCGGCCCGAAGGCGCCCAGCCATGGCCAGGATGAGCGATCCCTTCTCGGTCCACACCCCGGCGGACAGGCCATAGGGGGTGTTGTTCGCCTTGGCCACGGCCTCATCAGGGGTGCGGAACGTCAGCACGGAAAGCACCGGGCCGAAGATCTCCTCCTGCGCGATCCGGTGCGCCTGCGACACGCCGGTGAAGACGGTCGGCGGGAACCAGAAGCCGCGGTCAGGCAGCGGGCACGGGGCCGACCACCGCTGGGCGCCCTCGGACTCGCCGTCCGCCGCGAACGCCTCGACGCGATCGAGCTGGACCCGGGAGTTGATCGCACCGACGTCGGTGTTCTTGTCCAGCGGGTCACCGAGCCGCAGCTGCCCCATGCGTCGCTTGAGCGAGACGATGATCTCATCGGCGACCGACTCCTGGACCAGCAGCCGGGACCCGGCGCAGCACACGTGGCCCTGGTTGAAGAAGATCCCGTTGACGATTCCCTCGACCGCCTGGTCAATGGGGGCGTCCTCGAAGACGATGTTGGCCGCCTTGCCGCCGAGCTCAAGCGTGAGCTTCTGGCCGGCCACCGCGCAGCTTCTCGCGATCTCCTTCCCGACCTCGGTGGAGCCGGTGAAGGCGACCTTGTCGATGCCCGGATGGGTGACCAGGGCGTGCCCGGTGGCCCCGTCTCCCGTGACGATGTTGACCACGCCGGGAGGCAGGTCCGCCTGCTGGCAGACCTCGGCGAACAGCAGCGCCGTCAGCGGCGTGGTCTCAGCCGGCTTGAGCACGACCGTGTTGCCGCAGGCTAGGGCGGGGGCGATCTTCCAGGCCAGCATGAGCAGCGGGAAGTTCCACGGGATCACCTGCCCGGCGACGCCGAGTGGCCGGGGCGAGGGCCCGAAGCCGGCGTACGGCAGCTTGTCCGCCCAGCCCGCGTGGTAGAAGAAGTGCGCCGCGGCCAGCGGGATGTCCACGTCCCTTGACTCGCGGATCGGCTTGCCGTTGTCCAGCGTCTCAAGCACCGCGAACTCGCGGGCACGCTCCTGGATCAGCCGGGCGATGCGGAACAGGTACTTGCCCCGCTCCTTGCCTGGCATGACTGACCACACGCGCTCGTAGGCGTGCCGGGCGGCGGCGACCGCACGATCCACCTCGTCGGGGCTGGCGTGGGTCACCTCCGCCAGGACCTCCTCGGTGGCCGGGTTCACCGTCTTGAACGCTGAGCTCCCCGCGGCGAACTCGCCGCCGATGAACAGCCCGTAGGAATCGCGTAGCGTGACGACCGAGCGCGACTCCGGCGCGGGCGCATAGTCAAACCGCATAACCAACCCTCAGTCCACCGTCACGTAATCAGGACTCCAATAGCGCCCGGTCTCCATCCGGGCTCGCTGCATGAGCAGGTCGTTCAGCAGGCTGGAGGCACCGAGCCGAAACAGCCGCGCGTCCAGCCAGTCATCCCCCGCCGTCTCGTGAACAACTGTGATGTAGCGGATGGCGTCCTTCGTGGTCCGGATGCCGCCGGCCGGCTTAACCCCTATCTGCCGCCCGGTGGCCGCATGCCAGTCGCGCACCGCCTCCAGCATGACCAGCGTGACCGGGAGGGTGGCGGCAGGCGACACCTTGCCGGTCGAGGTCTTGATGAAGTCCGCGCCCGCCAGCATAGCCAGCCAGGAGGCACGGCGGACATTATCGAGCGGGCCAAGCTCGCCGGTCTCCAGGATCACCTTCAGGTGGGCCGGGCCGCAGGCCGCGCGCACGGCCTGGATCTCGTCATGGACCGCCAGGTAGCGCCCGGAAAGGAAGGCGCCACGGTCGATGACCATGTCCACCTCGTCGGCGCCGGCCGCGACCGCGGACTTCACGTCGGCCAGCTTGACCTCAAGCGACGCGCGGCCAGCCGGGAACGCGGTAGCGACGCTGGCCACCTTGACCGGGGTGCCCGCCAGCTCGGCCGCCGCGACGCCAGCCAGGTCGGGGTAGACGCACACCGCCGCCACCATGGGCGCACCGTAGCCGGGGTGCCTCGCCTTGGCGCATAGCGCCCGCACCTTGCCCTGGGTGTCCTGGCCTTCCAGCGTGGTCAGGTCGATCATCGAGATCGCCAGGTCGATCGCCTGCCGCTTGGCGCCAGCTTTCACCGAACGGCTCGCCAGCATGGTGGCCCGGGCGACCGCCCCGGCCTCGTCCACGCCAGGTAGCCCGTGCAGGAAACGGCGCAGCGAGGCGTCGGAGGCTGCGACTTCACTCATCCGTCTATTGTGCTCTATCTCCCCGGCAGGGCGACCCCCCGGCGGAACCTCGTGCGCCTATGCTGGCGAGATGCGCATCCGGGTGCCGCTGGCGATCGTGTTCGACGCGTGCTGCGTGCTGGTCTTCGTCGTCATCGGACGGGCCAGCCACACGAAGGGCGAGTCGCTCGGCGGGATCGCGTCGACCTCCTGGCCGTTCCTGGCCGGGCTGGCGATCGGCTGGCTCGCGACCCTGATGTGGGCGCGGGACCGCGCCCGGTCCGGCACCGCCCTGGTCCCGGCCGGGCTGGTGCCTGCCGGGCTGGTGCCTGCCGGGCTGATCGCGTGGCTGGCTACCGTGGCGCTCGGCATGACGTTTCGCGTCGTCGCCGGCCAGGGCACCGCGGTCGCGTTCATCGGCGTCGCACTGGCCTTCCTTGGCCTGTTCCTGCTCGGCTGGCGGCTACTGGCCCGTTACATCCAAGTTATCCGGTCGTAATCCGGTTTACCTTGGTTACTTTTTTTCGGCAATTTCACGGGACGACGCATTTTTTACCTTCCACCTCCCCGGCGTCGAACCCCTCAGCGATTCGGGCGATCTCGGCGATTTCATAAGTGCTGAGCACCTCAATCGAAAGCTCGTGCAGATGCCTCGTCTTCGCCGCGCAGGCATCTTCGATCAGCGTCACGGGGAAATCCCGCATGAAGGCAGAGCGCACCGTCGTCTCCACGCACAAGTTCGTGACGACCCCGCAGATCGCCAGGCGCGTAACGGCCAGGCCACGCAGCAGCGGCTCGAGTGAGGTCCACTGAAACGCGTCGAACCTGACCTTGTCGACCTTCAGGTCGTCCGGGTGGCATTCGAGGTCGTCCACGACCTCCGCGTCCCATGACCCGGCGGCTAGCCCGTTGACCAAGGCCAGTGCGGGGCTGTCGCGGATCAGCGCCGGCCCCTCGTCGGCCGGGCCGAGCCGGTACAGGTGACGGGTGAAGATGACCGGTACGCCGGCCGCACGTGCCTGCTTGACCGCGATCGCCGCGTTCCGTACGGCGGCGTCTACACCCTCCATGCCCAAGCCGATGCTCGGGAACGACCCCTCGGGGTGGCAGAAGCCGTTCTGCATGTCCACGACGATCAGCGCGTGCCGATTGGCGCCCACTATTCCGCTCCTTCCGTCGGTCCCAATAACGATAACCGACACGCACGGAACTGAATAGATTTCTATATGCGTCTTTCTGCAAAGAGCATCGGAACGTGCAAATGCACGCGCAGCGTAATCATCAGTCGGTCATTAGCGTAGCGACGAGGCGGGCCTGGCCTCCCAGATCGTCCACAGCGGACGGTAGCCCTGGCGGCTCCAGAACGGGGCGGCATACGGGTTCAGCTGCTCATAGTGAAGCAACGTCGCCGCTACCGCGGACGCATCGACCTCAGCGTGCAGGCAGTCGGCCAGCTCCGCACCGACCCCGCCGCTGCGCTCGCGCGGGCTCACGTAGCCAAGCACCGTGTAGGCGACCGGGGCCAGTCGTGTCATCGGGGCGATCCAGGCGGCGTGATCCGGCCGCTGCGTGGCGATCACCCCGACGGGCTCTCCGTTCCTCTCCGCGAGCCAGGTCCAGGGAGCCGCACCCGCGTCAGCCTGCCCGTGCGTGTCAGGGTGCTCGCTCGCGCCGCCCCCGCTCGCGGCGGCCCCGCTCGCGCCGGCCCCGCTCGCGGCGGCCCCGCTCGCGGCGGGCGCCACCAGGCGGGTGGCCTCGCGGTGCAGCGCCCCAAGGGTGCCGGCCCGGCCAGGAGTGCCGCTGAAGTGCGCGTCGAACCGGGCGACCTCCGCGCCGAACGCGGCGATGGTGTCAACATCCGCGGGACCGGCCCGGCGGATCCGCGTGTCCCGCTCGGGAGCGCGGCGAGGCATCCGCCCGGACGTGCTCGCGCTCGTGCCGTCCTGGCGCGGATTCCTGCCGCCCCGGCGCGGGCTGCTGCCGTCCTGTCGGGGGCTCGCGACGTCCCGGCGCGGGCTGCTGCCGTCCGGGCGCGGGCTGCTGCCGTCCTGTCGGGTGCTCGCGACGTCCCGGTGGGGACTCGCGCCATCCTGGCGGGCACGGGCCCCGGCGGATGGGCGGATCGCGACGACCGCGAGTGGCCGCAGGCCGTGGCGCTGCAGGGCGGCCACGCCCTCGATGTCCCTGCTGGGCCAGGTGATGACGGCCGCGGTGTCGTCACCGTCGCTTCCCCGCGCGCTGGCCAGGTGCTCGCGCCACAGGCTGATCAGCCGATCCAGGGCTGTCGCGGCATCCGGGCCGACCACCCGGGGAGCGAGCTCGAACCGCCGGGCCATGCCCCACGACAGGTCGATCTCCCCCGGGTCAGGCTCGTTGTGCCGACAGGTAGCGAAGGCCGCGAGATTCCCGCCGTGGCCAACCTCGAGCCGCGCTCCGCATCCCTCATCGCGGCCGGCTCCACCCGCGGGGAAGGCGTCAGGCAGGAGCGGGTCGATCGCGCGCAAGCGCGTCGTCGCCCGGGCCGCGAACTCGTCCATTCCTGGCACCCGGCCCACGTCATCAGCGGTCACGACGGGAAATTATCAGTTGAAGCCACAAGTAGGACACCAGCGGGCCCGATCGCTCGCCTCAGTCCGCGGCGCCCGCGGCACCCGCGACGCCCGCGGCGCCCGCGGCGCCCGCGGCACCCGCGGCACCCGCGGGAGGCAGGAGCAGTCCTGGCGCATCGCCGCAGCCGGGAAATGTACACGATGCGTCATCGGGTGCGCCCAGGCAGCAGCGCTGCGACAGCGCGGGCAAGAGCGCACGACAGCGGTGCCGCACCGGCGCGGCGGGCAGGCGCGGGAGCGCAGCAGGCAGGCGCGGAAGCGCGGCAGGTGAGGGGTGATCGTCAGGACTCGCCGGCGCTACCGAGTTGCTGGTAGCCAGTCGCCGGGGGCAGCGCGTCAGGTCGGCTGGACCCCGACGGCGGCAACGCGTCAGCGTGTGCGGGCGAGGGCGGGAGTGCGGCTGGCGAGACGGATGCGACCGGATCTGAGCCGACTGGGCCTGAGACGACCAGGCCTGAGACGACCAGGCCTGAGACGACTGGGCCTGAGGAGACCGGCTCCGAGGAGACCGGGCCAGAGGACACCGGATCGGAGGACACCGGATCGGAGGGGACCGGGTCGGAGGGGACGGGCGGCGGGGGGACGGGGTTGGCGGCTACTGCGGCGGCGTAGGCGGCGGTGAGCTTGGCCATCTCGCCTTCGGGGTCGGCCAGCCAGCTGGTGGACCACAGCCGGTACACGCGCCAGCCGAGGCGCTCCAGGTGCTCCTTGCGCAGCCGGTCCCGGTCCCTGACGCTGCCTGAGTCCCGGTAGGCGGTGCCGTCGGCCTCGACCGCGAGGATCATGCGGGACGGGTCGTCGGGATGGGCGGCGGCGAAGTCCACCCGGTAGCCGCCGACGCCGTACTGCGGCAGGACCTCGATCCCCAGCAACGCGAGCCGGGCCGCCACGTCGGCCGTGAACGCGTCGCTCGCTCCCCCGGCGGGCCCGGCGGCCCGGCCCGCGCCGGCGCTCGACGCCGGGGTACTACCCGCCACGGGGGTACCACCCGACCGGGCGTACTCAAGGTACTCGGCGAGCATCCTGGCGCCCGCCTTGGTGAGCCGCCCCTGATCCACGTCGTGGCTGGAGAACGAGCTCACCACGGTCAGCCGCCGCCGGGCGCGGGTGGCGGCGACGTTGAGCCGCCGCTCGCCGCCGTCGCGCAGCAGCGGTCCCCACTGGTAGCGCATCCGCCCGTCGGCGTGCTTGCCGTAGCCGACGGACAAGATGATCGCGTCGCGCTCGTCGCCCTGCACCCGCTCCAGGTTCTTGACGAAGAACGGCTCGGTGGCGTCCTCGGCGAAGAACGCCTCCACGTCCGCGAGGCCTCCCGAGGCCAGCGCCGCCCGCAGGGCCGCGTCGATCCGCTCGGCGTGCCGCATGCCCAGCGCGATCACGCCGAGCGACTCGGCTGGCCTGGTCCTGGCCTGCTCCACCACCAGCGAGACGACCCGGTCGACCTCGGCCTCGACCGACGCCTCCTGGCCGGGGCCTTGCCGTTGCGCGACGACGACGTGCCGCAGGCAGTCATCACGGGCGACGCCGGGGAAGGTGGTCAGCGACCCGCCGTAGATCCGGTCGTTGGAGAACGCGACCAGGCGCTCGTCCCGGCTGCGGTAATGCCAGGTGAGCGGGCAAGTCGGCAGCAGCGGCCGAAGCGCGTCGAGGATCGACTCGAACCCCACGGACAGGGCGACCGACGATGGCCCGGCCGGCTGCGGCGAGCGGAGATCCTCGTCGTCGTCATCATCGCCGAGGTCCCCCGCGTCGGCCTGCCTGAAGAAGCTGGTGGGCGGCAGCTGCCGGTCATCCCCCGCGACGACGACCTGGTGGGCGCGGATGATCGAGCCAATCGCGTCGGCAGGCACCACCTGGCTGGCCTCATCGAAGATCACCAGGTCGAACAGGCGGGACAGTGGCAGCACCTGGCTGACCATGAGCGGAGACAGCGCCCAGCAGGGCTTGAGCGCGAACAGCACGTCCCCGGCCTGGTCGAGGAGCCGGCGCAGCGGCAGGTGCCCGCGGCGCAGCGCGGCCTGCTTGCGGATGACCCGTGCCTGGAGCGGGTGCCGGTCCACCCCGTCACGCAGCTGCCCGGCCCACACGCCACGGACCCGGGCCCGGTTGGCCGCCAGGTGCTCGGTGTCCTTGCGCCTGAACTCCTCCGCCACCTGGTCGAGTGCGGCCCCGTCGTCGGCGGCGTACTCGGGATCACGCACCCGGATCTCATCGAGGATGGCCCGGTACCAGGCGTAGTCGAACGCCGCCGCGACCAGATCGGCGTCGGGGGCCGCGCCCGGATCGGCCCCGCCAGCGCCGGAACCGCTGGCCGCGATCTCGTCGATGACCGGCCCGAGGCCGAGGGCGGCGAAACGGCGGGCAAGCTCGTGCAGCCGGGGCAACCGCCAGGCCGTGGCCTCATCGGCCAGCAGCGCGGCCGCCGCCCCCTCTGGATCGGCCTGGAGTCCGGCGAACGGCGCGATCGACCGCAGACGCGTCAGGCGCCGCTCGCACTCGGCCCAGTCCCGGGCCAGCTCCGGATAGCCGCGGGGCAGCCGCGGCTCGCCGGCCGCCTCGCCGGTGCCCGCCAAACCCTCCGGACCCGCCAAACCCGCCAAACCCGCCGGGCCCGCCGCCCCCGCGCGCAGCGTCTCCCAGGTGGCGCGGGCCTCCTTGCGCAGCGCTCGCCGCTCGCGAAACCCCCGCCCCTTCTCCTCGCCGCGGCGCAGGAGGCTGAGGTAGGACATGATGTGGTCTCGTTCTGCCGGGGAGGACGGAGGGCGCAACCCTGCTTCCTGGCAAGCGGCGGCCAGCCGGGCGGAGAGCTGGGGAAGGGCCCTCGCGGACAGGGCGCGGGCCTCCTCGACGGCGTCGCGGACGGCCTCCCGGTCGGGAAGGCCGGCCCCGAACCAGGGCGTGACCTCGGGGCGCAGCGCCAAGCCGCCGAGCCGGGTGAACTCGCGGAGCTCGTCACGCAGCTCATCGGCGATCACGGGGGTGATGAGCTCGGGGGTGGCGAGCCGGGCGCCGACCCGTGCCCGCGGCGGCACGCTCAGCAGGCCCGACTGTACCTGGTAGGGCGACAGGCCCCACGGCTCGTGGGCACGGTGCATCGAGGTGCCGTGCCTGGCCAGGCGGCGCTGGCGCTCGGTCAGGCGACGGTGCAGGGCGCTGGTGTCGGGCGAGGGGGCGTGCGAGGCCTGGTCCAGGGTGGCGCCAAGCCCGGCGGCGATGCGCTGCCGGTCGCGGGTGCCCTCGTGGATGTCGAGCACGAGGTCACCCAGGCCGACCGCGTTCATCCGGGACAGGACCGCGTCGATCGCGGCCCGCTTCTCCGCGACGAACAGCACCTTGCGGCCGCGGGCCACCATGGCCGCGATGAGGTTGGCGATCGTCTGGCTCTTGCCGGTGCCAGGCGGGCCGTGGATGACGAGGCTGCGGCCCGCGAGCGCGGCCTCGATCGCGGCGCGCTGCGAGGAGTCCGCGTCCAGCACCGAGAAGTCGCTAGCCGGATCGTCGCGGGCCGGATCGTCGCGGGCGGCCGAGGGCGAGCCTGAGTCCATGCCCGCCAGGTCGGCCGAGACCACGGCCTGCGCCTCGGGATCGCCGGCGATCGCCGCGACCAGGTCGCTGTCGGCCAGCAGGTCGCCCGCGGCCTCCAGGTCACGAACCATCGGCAGCTTGGCGTAGGTGAACGTGCCGATGACCTTGCGCCGCTCGATCGCGAACCCGGGCACCTCGGCCTGGGTGGCGGCGCGGGCCAGCTGCCCCGCGATGCGCTGCGGGTCCGGCTTGTCGACCGTGGCGCCGTAGACCGTGGCCAGCTTGTGCAAGAGCACCGGGTTGACCTCGGTGTCGTCGTCAAGCACTAGCTCGAAATCGTCATAACGGGCCCTGGTCGGTGTCATGGTCAGGCCGCGCAGCAGCACCGGCGCGGCCGGCTCGAGGAACAGCTCGTCCCAGCGGGCCATACCGGTCGCCAGGTACCCGGCCCTGATGCCACGCTCCTCGTGCAGCTCACGGGCCTTGCGGTAGATCGCCTGCGCCCTCCTGATGGCGTCGGCCCGGTTCTCGGCGTTCTCGTGGCCGGGAAACAGCCGGGTCAGGCGGGCGTGGCCGGACTTCTCGAACCGCTCGACCGCGTCGGGGTCGGCTGGGCCGAGATCGAGCGTGCCGGCCCGGCGGTCCTTGTAGTACAGCAGGGTGTTCCGGCCGCCCAGGTCGGTGAGTGCGTCGATCCACTGGCGCTGCGCGGCGGCGACAAGGGCGAGGCGGCGAGCATCGGTCGGTTCGGTCATGCGATCCCCTCCCGTGGGCCCTGTTGGCTGCCCGCGCCAGGGGATCTCAAACCGGCAGTGGTCAGATTCCCAGGCCCGCCAGGACCTGCGCGCTCGGGAGCTGGGCCAGCAGGTGACCGGGCAGCCAGAGCTTGGAGCCGCGGATGCCCGAGCCGACCACCACCTGCGGCGACTTCGCCACCAGGTCGTCTACCAGCACGGGCCACTGGCGGGGCAGGCCGATCGGCGTGATGCCGCCGTACTCCATCCCGGTCAGCGACGTCACCACGTCCACCGGCCCGAACGACGCCTTGCGCACGTCGAGCTGACGCCGGACGAGGCCGTTCACGTCGGCCCGGGTGGTCGCGGCGACCAGGCAGGCCGCGTAGCTGACCTCGCCGCCGCGCTTGCCCGCGATGACCACGCAGTTCGCGCTCTCCTCCAGCGTGACGCCGTAGGCCTGGCAGAACTGGGCGGTGTCGGCCAGCGTGGGGTCGATCTCGGCCACGCGGACCTCGTCGGCCCAGGGCAGCTCGCGCAGCGCGTCCTGCGTCGCCTGGGCCAGCAGCTCCGGTCGCGACAGTGCCGGGTGGAAAGTCAGCTCGGTAGTCATCACCCCATCCAACCAGAGGTTCTGATCCGGTTGACGTCACCGATCTAGTGACCTAAAGTGCTAACCAATTAAGACAATAGATCGGTGGATCGCATGATCAGCTTTCGGGTGGACGGACGATCGGGCGTTCCGCCCTACCTGCAGCTCGTCCAGCAGGTCCGGCAGGCGCTGCGGATGGGCGTGCTCCAGGTGGGCGATCAGCTTCCGACGGTGCGCGAGGTGGTCGCCGCCGTGGCCGTGAACCCCAACACCGTGCTCAAGGCCTACCGAGAGCTTGAGCGCGATGGCCTGCTTGAGGCCCGGGCGGGCCAGGGCACGTTCGTGCGCGGCCTGCCGCCAGGCCCGCCGCCGGGCACCCACTCCCGGCTCGGCCGGAGCCTCGCGCAGTGGGTGCGCGAGGCCCGCGCGGCCGGACTTGACGACGAGTCGATGGAGTCCCTGCTGCACGTCACGCTGCAGGCGACTCGTCATTCGGAGGAGGAAATCGCATGAAGCCCGAGCCCTCCCTGGTACTCAGCCAAACCGAAGGAACCCCCATGGCACCATCGGCGCTGGCCATCGAGACCAGCGAGCTAACCAAGCGGTACCGGCGCGGCCGGGTCACCGCGCTGAGCAATTGCTCGATCACGGTTCCTCAGGGCCGGATCTCCGCGCTGATCGGGCCGAACGGCGCGGGCAAGACCACGCTGCTGCGCCTGCTGGGCGGGCTGTCCTCGCCGACCAGCGGCACCGCAACCGTGCTCGGCACCACGCCGCGCCAGGACCCGGCGTTCCTGGCCGAGGTCGGCTTCCTGGCCCAGGAGATGCCGCTGTACCGGCGGATGACCGCTGCGGATCACATCAGGATCTGCGCGCACATGAACTCCCGCTGGGACGGGGACCTGGTGCGGAAGCGGTTGCGCGGCCTGGACATCCCGCTCGACCGGGCGGTCGGGACGCTGTCCGGCGGGCAGCGCGCCCAGGTCGCGCTGGCGCTGGTGCTGGGCAAGCGGCCCCGGCTATTGCTGCTCGACGAGCCAGTCGCCGCACTTGACCCACTGGCCCGGCGGCACTTCCTGCAGACGCTTACCGCGGCCATCGCGGAAGCGGAGGGCTCGCTGACGGTCATGCTGTCCTCGCACCTGATCAGCGACCTCGAGCGGGTCTGCGATCACCTCATCCTGCTCGCCTCCTCCCATGTGCAGCTGTGCGGGGACACCGACGAACTGCTGGCATCGCACAAGGTCCTCATCGGGCCGAAGAAGGACACCTCGGCCCTGGGCGCGACGCACACGGTGATCCAGGAGACCACCGCGGGCCGGCAGTCGACGCTGCTTGTCCGGCTGGGCGGGCCGCTGGCCGACCCTGACTACCAGGCCGAGGACATCAGCCTTGAGGAACTGGCGCTCGCCTACATGGATTCCACGGCCCCGGACTACAGCAGCCTGCGGGCTGTCGGAGAAGAGTAACGATGACATTCCTGGTCTGGCGGCAGTACCGCCGGCAATGGGCGATAGCCCTCGGGCTGCTGGCCGTGTTCGCGGCGGTGGAACTGGTCAACGGATTCCAGCTGGCCCACACGTGGCACTACGTCCTGACCAACTGCCGGGGGAGCGCAGCGTCAAGCGGCCAATGCCGCGAGATCGTCAGCACCCTGGGGGCTGACATGCGGACGCTCAGCGAGCTAGTGCCCGCGCTGCTTGGGATCCTCTGGGGGGCGCCGCTCGTCGCGCATGAACTGGAGGCGGGCACCACCGGTTTCGCCTGGACGCAGGGCGTCACGCGGGCCCGCTGGCTGTGGGTGAAGGTGTTCTGGCTGCTGCTCGCCGCAGCGGTATGGGGCGGCATCGTTGGGGCCCTGGTCACCTGGTGGTCTGGTCCGGTCAACGCCGAGCAAGCGAGCACGTTCTTCGTCAACAACTTCGACACGCAGGGTATCGTCCCGATCGGGTACTCGGTGTTCGCGATGGCGCTCGGCATCGCCGCCGGGGCGCTGCTGCGGCGGACCCTGCCGGCGATCGCCGTCACGATCGCCGGGTTCGCGGCGGTGCGGCTGCTGGTCGCTGAAGAGCTTCGGCAGTATCTCCTGCCCCCGGTCAAGACCGTGGCCAGCCTGACGAGCAACAGGGGACCGTCCGGAATCTCCTGGGTCATCTCCAGCGGCTTCGTCACCAAGGCCGGCCGGGCGCTGCCCGACTACGGCAACTACAACGGGCCGTCGTTCAACGGCACGCCAGTCAGCGACTTTCCCGCCGCCTGCCAGAAGATACTCAACGCCGCGCAGAGCACCGGCAACGCGATCAATACCTGCCTGGCCCACGCGGGCATCCAGCAGTCCTTCAGCTACCAGCCGGGCTACCGCTTCTGGCCGATCCAGGGCATCGAGACTGGCCTGTTCCTGACGCTTGCTGCCGTCCTGCTCGCGGTCGCCTGGCTCGCCCTGCGCCGCCGCGACGCCTAGCGGAGGTAGTAGCGCTGCGGGCCGCCCCGACTCGGGGCGGCCCGCAGCGCTTAGTGCCAGCGGAAGCGCCAGGTGGCGAACGCGCAGCCGGCGGCCGTCCAGGCCAGCAGGACGAACAGGTCGGTGAGCGGGGCATGCGCGGCCGGCGTGTATCCGTGCTCAAGGATCTGGGCAAGCGCCCTTACCGGGAACACGCCGATCGCGGCCGACATCCAGTGCGGGACGCTGAAGCCGGGGTCGAAGATGCCCGACATGATCGCCAGCGGCAGATAGCTGGCGTTGGCGATCGGCGAGGCCGATTCGGCGCTGCGGGCCACCGAGCTGAGGGCCATGCCCAGGGAGCCGAAGCAGGCTACGCCAAGCGCGAGGCCGCCGATGAGCTCGGGCAGGCCGCTGGCCCGTGGTGTCGCGCCGAAGGCTAGCGCCCCGATCAGGGCGACGCACGCGGTGATCGCGACCGTGGTGGCGGCCGTGCTGCCGAGCACCCCTGACAGGTATGCGGTGGCGGACATCGGCGTGGTCCTGATCCGCTTGAGCACGCCGTCGTGGCGCAGCGTCGCGAGCTTCGCGCCGAGGTTCACGTAGGCGGCGACGATCACGCCGAACGCGATGATCGAGGGAACGAAGACCTTCTGTCCGGCGACGTGCGTGTGCGGCAGGTAGCCGCTGGCAGTGGTGGACCCGATGAGCAGCAGCAGCGCGAGCGGCAGCGCGAACGTGAACAGCGCGTACTCGGCGCTGCGCCAGAAGGAGCGCTGCTCGAGGAGCGCCTGCCGCGCGGCGAGGCCGATGGTCCGGTTCAGTGCGCGCGTCCTGATCACTGGTTGTCTCCGCAGACAAGCTGCATGTACGCGTCCTCCAGCGTGGGGTTCTCGACCGACAGGTCGTCTAGGTCGCCGAGGTCATTGGCGGCGGCCCAGCCGAGCAGCTCGCGCAGGGCGGTCGCGGTGTGGCCGGTCACGCAGGTGGCCACCTCGCCGGTCACCGCCACGTCCAGGCTGGCGGGGAACCTGACGGAGCCGTCGCGAAGCCGCTCGGGAGCCGTGAAGGTGATCTTGGTGGGAACTCCGGCCTGGCGGGCGACCTGCTGCACCGTGCCGGTGACCTGGATGCGGCCGGCCTGCAAGATCGCCAGCCGGTCGGCGAGCCGCTCCGCCTCGTCCAGGTAGTGCGTGGTGAGCACGATGGTCTTGCCGAGCCTGCGCAGGTTCTCGATCGCGGCCCAGCAACGGCGCCGGGACTCGGGGTCAAAGCCCGTCGTCGGCTCGTCGAGGAAGATCAGCTCCGGGTCGCCGGCCAGGGCGAGGGCCAGGTCGAGGCGACGGCGCTGCCCGCCGGACAGGCGGCGGACCTGGGAGTTGCGGTCCTCGGTCAGCTCCACCACGGCAAGCAGGTCCTCAAGCGGGCGGGAGGCCGGGTAGTAGGCGCGCCAGATGTCGATCAGCTCGGCCACCCGGGCCTGGCGGGGAAAGCCGCACTCCTGCAACACGATGCCGATCCGCTCGCGGAGCCTGGCGGGCTGGGCGGCGGGGTCCACGCCGAGCACCCGGACCGTGCCGCCGGTGCGCTGCCTGAAGCCCTCGAGGATCTCCACCGTGGTGGTCTTGCCCGCGCCATTCGGCCCGAGCAGGCAGAACACCTCGCCACAGCACACCTCGAAGTCCACTCCGCGCAGCACCGGGCGATCGCCGTAGCCCATCGTGAGGTCGCGGACCTCGATCGCGGGCGGGGCCTGGTGGGGGGTGTCCCCCGCCTCCGCCACGTCCAGGGCCAGCTCGGCGGCCAGCGTGTTGGTCATGCGCCCTCCCCTAGGTACTGCTGTTGAAGGTGCTGGTCTTGGGAGCGCTGCTCCGGAAGGTGCTGCTCTTGCCGCCTGGCGTCGCGGGCGTCCCGCGCCCCCAGGCCCCAGGCCTCCAGGTCCCACGCCTGGAGGTGGCGGGCCGGGACGAGGGCGTGCACTAGCGCGTCCACCGCGGTGTCCTCGGCGAGGCTGGCCGGGATGGCGGCGCCGTCGGGGTCAAAGTGGCGGTGCCGGGCGAACCAGGTCAGCGTCTCAAGGACCAGGCGGGCGGTCGCCGCGCTATGCGGGGTGGCGCGCAGCGCGCCGCTGGCGGCCCGGCTGTCCAGGTAGCGGGTGAGCGCGGCGAGTACCGGCGCCCGCAGGCCGTTGTTGAGCAGGTCGGCGAGCTCGGGAAGCTCCTTGGCCGACCGCTCGATCATGTCCACCGCCCGGCGGGTCAGCTCCTCCAGGCCGAACAGCTCGCGCAGGATCGCCTCAAGCTCCGCCGCCGGGTCGTCCGGCTCGGACACCATCGCCTGGGCGAGCGTCCCGAACGGGACTTCGGCCGCCACGAACTCGCGCGCCTGGCCGATCATCTCCTCCAGGGACGGCGCCGTCAGCGGGAAGCCGTCGCTGGCGTCGCCCTCGGCTGGCAGCGGCTCAAGCAGCAGGGCGTGCCTGATCGCCAGCACGAACAGCCCTTCCTTGCCGTCGACGTACCGGTAAAGCGCCGCCTCGGACAGGCCCGCCTCCCGGGCGACGTCGCTCATCCGGGCGGAACGGAAGCCATCCCTGGCGAACACGGACACGGCCGCGTCGAGTACCTCAGGGAATCTTTCAGTGGCGCTGCGTTTTCCTGACACAATCGTCAGTGTACGTGTAAGTGAGCCAGTCACTTACCAATGTCATGCACATCACGCTGGGACGATGCCCCGGGCGTGGCCGAATCGCCGGGCCTGGGGCGGTCCGCGGCGGCGGCCTACGGCCGGGCGCTTGTGACGCCTGCAACCGTTCGCGTGGCCGCGCGGCCGGGTTTGCCGGTAACGTGCCGGTTGTGAGTAGCCCGCTCGTCCCGTTCGACGCCGGGAGGCCGAATGTCGCCCGCGGCTACGACTATGTCCTGGGCGGGAAGGACAACTTCGCGGCCGACCGTGACCTGTACGCGGAAGTGCTGAGGATCTACCCGCTGGCGGCCGCGCTGGTCAGGGAGAACCGCGAGTTCCAGGCGCGCGCGGTCGACCTGGTGGCCAGAAGCGGCGTCCGCCAGTTCATCAAGGTGGGGTCGGGACTGCCCAAGACCCTCAACACCCACGAGGCGGCGGGCCGGGTGAGCACGGACGCCAAGGTGGCGTACGTGGACAACGACCCGGTGGTGATTTCGCACGTCACCGCGCTGCTCGCCCAGCCGGGCAGCATCGCCGCCGTGCCCGGGGACATGCGCTGTCCGGCGGCGATCCTGGCCAGCCCGGCCCTGACCGAGCTCATCGACACCAGCGCGCCGTTCTGCCTGCTGCTGACGATGATCCTCGACCTGGTCGAGCCCGCGGAGGCCACCAGAATCGTGGACGAATTTCGCCGGGCGATGCCGTCCGGTAGTTTTTTTGTCGCGAGTGTTAGCGTTAACAACGACGGCGACCTGGCCGAGCGCATGCTGAAGGCGTACACCGCCGCGACGATGCACCTGCACAGCCGCGAGCAGATCGCCAGCTACTTCGCGGGCCTTGAGCTGGCCGAGCCCGGCCTGACGGAGGCACGCCGCTGGCGGCCACCGGATCGGGAGCAGGTGACGGGCGACCGCCCGGCCGACGTGCTCGCCGGCGTCGGCCGCAAGCCCGCGCGCGGCTAGGCGGCATCGGCCGGGGATCGCGCGCGGCTAGGCGGCCGGGGTCTGGCAGGAAGCCCGCGCGGCTAGGAGGCCGGGTGCTGGCCGAGCCAGGCCGGAGGGTGGCTCCCGAGCGGGCCGGCTTGCGCCTGCCAGTGTGGCGGCGCACCGGCGATCTGGCCGGGAAGCGGCACGCGGCGGGCCGGGCCCCAGGCGGTCATCGCGTCGATCAGCGGGAAGTCGCCCGGCTTTGGCCTCGTTGGCTGGGCCTGCGGCCTCGTTGGCTGGGGCTGCGGCCTCGTTGGCTGGGCCTGCGGCCTCGTTGGCTGGGCCTGCGGCCTCGGCAGTGACCACAGCAGGCTGGCCGTGCCGATCAGGCTGGCGTGGATCCTGGTCACGACCGACTCGGTGAGCCGCCGGGACAGGGCCCGGCCAACCGCGGCGGCGACCAGGTACCCGGTGGCGTGGTCGAGCGCCTGGACGGGCAGCGGCACCGGATGGTCCGCGCCCGCCTCGGCCGCGCCACGGGCGGCGATGCCGCAGCTCATCTGGACGAGGCTGTCGAAGCCGCGGCGGTGCTGCCAGGGGCCGTCCCAGCCGTAGGCGTCGAGGGAGGCGATGATCAGCGCGGGATTGAGCCGGGCCAGCGTGCCGTCGTCGTAGCCGAGCCGGCCGAGTGCGTCCGCCCGCAGCCCGGTCACCAGGACGTCGGCGGTGGCGACGAGGTCCTCGAAGGCGGCCCGGCCGGCCGTGGTCGCCAGGTCCAGTGCGGTGGTGCGCTTGCCCGCGGTGGTCTCTGGCAGCAGGGCAGGCACCTCCTCGAAGCCGGGCGGGTCGACCCGCAGCACGTCCGCGCCGTAGGCGGCGAGGAACCTGGTGGCCATCGGCCCGGCGATGACCCGGGTCAGGTCCAGCACCCTGATGCCGGAGTACGGGCTGGTGGGGACCGGGGGACGTGACGTTAGGGATGGAAGGGGGATGTCGCAGTGGGGCAGGACGGTGGTGGTGGCAGCCAGCGGGGGCGCGGTCGCGGTCGCGGCGCCCGGCGGTGCGGCCAGCCAGTCCTCGCGCGAGTGCATCACGGCCGCGCAGCCGCCGGCATCGACGATGGCCGCCTCCAGGTCGGTGGCGTTCCAGGCGCGGACGGCGGCCCCGACCGACTCCTTGTCCCGGGCGGCGAGGACGCGCTCGACGGCGGCGCGGTGGCTGGCGTAGTTGGTGTGCAGCCGAATCCAGCCGTCTCGCGCCTGGTAGTTGCCCGCGATCGGGTCCCACGGCCCGGGGCGCTCCCAGCCGACCGGGGTGAACAGCGCCTCGGCGGCGAAGGCGGCACTCGCGGCGCGGCTGTCCACGGCGACGGTGGCGAGCCTGGCGCGTGTCGCAGCGGTGCTCCTGGCGCCCGCGGCGGCAGCGCTCCTGGCGCCCGCGGCGGTGCTGCCCGCGGCGGTGCTGCCCGCGGCGGTGCTCATGGCGCCTGGGGCAGCAGTGTTCCGAGCGGCGAGGAACTCGGCGGCAGCGAGGGTGGCCGCGGCGACGGACCCGGTCGCCAGGCCCGTCACGTCAAGGCAGGCGGGCAGGACCTGGCGCGGTCCGGTGATCGTGAGGGCCTTGAGGCTTTCCTGCGAGCCGCCCGCCTCGTGCCAGACTCGCGCCGCGACCGCGTGCAGGGCTTCGGTTTCCTTGGTCATAGAACCGATTCTTGGGCTATGCCCTTCCGTAATCAACGTTGATTATCGTCAACGTGCATGGGTGAACTGGTGGACGCGCGGACGGCGGCACAGCGGCTCGGGGTGGACGTCCGGACCTTGTACGCGTACGTGAGCCGCGGGTCGCTGCGCCGCGTGCCCGGGCCGGATGGCCGCAGCAGCCGATATGACTCCGACGACCTGGAACTGCTGGCCAAGCGATCGCGGCCGCGGACGCTGCCGCGCCCGGCGGCGAGCATCGACCTGATCATCGCCACCCGGGTGAGCACGGTGACCGACGGGGTGGTCCGCTACCGCGGGGTGAGCGTGGCGGACCTGGTGGCGGCCAGGGAGCCGTTCGAGCGGGTCGCCGACCTGCTGTGGGGTGGCACCGCCGGTGACTGGGAGGCCACCGGTGCGCAAGCCCCGCCCTGTCCCGACGGGTTGCCGGTGCTGCATCGCTTCGCCATCGCGGTCGCCGCGACCGCGCAGGGCCAGGAGGGCGCACAGGGCCAGGAGGGCGCACAGGGCCAGGAGGGCGAGCGGGGCGAGCGGGGCGCGGAGAGCCAGGAGGGCGCGCGGGGCGAGCCTGCTGCTTGGGGCGCGCAGGCGCAGCCGGACTGGCCTGCCTACGGCCGGCGGATCATCGGCTGCCTGGCGATCTGCCCCGGCGCAGGCTCCCGGGCCAAGGTCGATGAGGCCGCCCCGGTCGCGACCCGGCTGTGGGAGCGCTGGTCACCGCTGCCGCCGACGCCGCCGCGGGTCAGGGCGCTGAACACGGCCCTGGTGCTGCTGGCCGAGCACGAGCTGGCGCTGTCGACCTTGTCCGTGCGAGTGGCCGCGTCCGCGCGGGCCACCCCCAGTGCCTGCATCCTGGCCGGGCTGAGCACACTGGGCGGCGCGCTGCACGGCGGGGCGGCCGGCGCGGCGCACGAGTGGCTAGCGCGCCGGGCGGCCGGAGAGCGGCGGGGCCTGCCACCGCGACTGGTGGCGTTCGGGCACCCGGTGCACCGGCAGGGGGACCCGCGCACCGGCCCGCTCCTCGACGACGTCTACGGCCTGGCCACGGCGGCCGACCGTGAGCTGATCGAGTCCACGGCGCGACTGGCGAGCGCGCCGCCGAACATCGACTTCGCCCTCGGCGCGCTCAGCTACGCGGCGCGCATGCCGGCCGAGGCGGCCACCGCGATCTTCGCGATCGCCCGCACCGCTGGCTGGATCGCGCACGCCGCCGAGGAGTACGGCGAGCCGCCGCTGCGCTTTCGCGGTCACGCGCTCGCCGGGAATCGGGGAAGATAACCGTCGCGCGATTTCAGCAGCCGTGCGTCATCGCTGTCGCTATGGCGACAGCGATGACGCATTGCGCGCATTCGATTACAGCAGCGCTGACGCATTGCTGCGGTAGGGCCGCGGCTACCGTGGGGCAGCGGCTGCGGTAAGGCCGCGGCTACCGTGGGGCAGCGGCTGCGGTAAGGCCGCGGCTACGGTGGGGCAGCGGCTGCGGTAAGGCCGCGGCTACGGTGGGGCAGCGGCTGCGGTAAGGCCGCGGCTACGGGGAGCAGCGGCCAGCCGGGGGGTAATGCCCGCTAGGTGAGGGCGGGGATGACCTGGTCGGTGAATAGTTGCAGGGAGGAACGGTCGTAGGCGACGCCGGGGAAGTAGGTGATCGCGTAGGTCAGGCCGAGCTTGCGCAGCTGGGTGAGCTTCTCGACCACCTGCTCGGGCGTGCCCACCAGTGGGCCGGTGGCGGCGCTGTGCACCTGGTTCTCCACCTGCTCGGCCGACAGGTACGGGGTCAGGTGCGACCGCAGCCACTGGAGCCGGTCGGCGACCTCGGCCTCGGTGGAGCCGATGATCACGCTGTAGTTGGCCGACCGGGTGATCGCGCCGAAGTCCGTGCCGACCTCCCGGCAGTGCTGCTCGAGCAGGGCCGACTTGCGCTCGAAGCCCTCGGGGGTCCCGTCGAAGTTGGTGTAGGCGGCGTACTTGGCGGCGATCCGCAGCGTCTTCTTCTCGCCGCCGCCGGCGATCCACAGCGGAACGCCGCCCGCCTGTAGTGGCCGCGGCTGGCAGATGGCCCCGTCCACCTGGTAGTGCTGGCCGGAGAAGGTCGCGCTGCCGTCGGCCCACAGCGAGCGCATGATCTGCACGCCCTCGTCCAGCATGGCCAGCCGCTCCCCCGCGGAAGGGAAGCCGTAGCCGTAGGCCCGCCACTCGTGCTCGTACCAGCCGGCCCCGATGCCCATCTCGGCCCGCCCGCCAGAGATCACGTCCACGGTGGCGGCCACCTTGGCGAGGTAGGCCGGGTTCCGGTACGACATGCAGGTGCACATCTGGCCCAGCCGGACCCGGCTGGTGGCCGCGGCGAGCGCCGCCATCAGCGTCCACGCCTCGTGCGTGGCCTCCTGCGTCGGCACGGGCACGGTGTGGAAGTGGTCGTAGACCCACACCGACTCAAACGGCCCGGCCTCCGCCGCCCTGGCGACGTCGAGCATCACGTTCCAGTGGTCGGCGGGGCTGATCCCCGCCAGGTCAAGCCGCCATCCCTGCGGCACGAACAGTCCGAATCGCATGTCGGCACCCTATCGGCCGAACCTGGGACGCCTGAGACCGGTGGAGTGAATGAGGATGAGCGGGACTGTCTGGACAGCGCCGGGACCCCGGCGGCTCCCCCCGAGGCCGCCCGGGGGACGCCCCGGAAGCTTGACGCGCCAGTTACAAAGGGGTTAGAGAAGCTTCGTTGAGGTCACCATCAGGGGCCAGCGCGGAAAAGTCATTCACAGTTCGTCGATATGTAACGATCCCTTGGGCTAATTCGAACAGAAGGTGGCGATCTTGTGGACATGCGGATCGCGATCATTACGGAGTCGTTCCCACCAGACGTTAACGGTGTCGCACACTGCGTAATGCGCGTGGCTGACCACCTCTCACGCAACGGCCATCAACCCCTGGTCATTGCACCCGAGTCCGCCCGCGCCAGCCTGGGCGACGACAGCCAGTTCCCCTACCCGGTGGAACGCGTCCCCTCGATACCCTTGCCGGGCTACCCGACGTTCCGGCTCGGCCTTCCCAGCCCGAAGATACGCCGGGCCGTCATCGACCACGGGACCGAGGTCATCCACCTGGCCAGCCCGGTGGCCCTCGGGGCATGGGGCAGCCATGTCGCCCGCAGCCTTGACCTGCCCACCGTGGCGGTCTACCAGACTGACCTGCCGGCCTACGCCCGCGCCTACCGGCTCAGCAAGGCGACCGAGGCGTTCGCCTGGCGCTGGCTGCGCGACATACACAACGCGGCGGGCCGGACCCTCGCCCCGTCCTCGGTGACCGCCGCTGACCTGCGCGAGCATGGCATGACTGACGTCTCGATCTGGGGCCGCGGCGTGGACACCGTGCTGTTCCACCCGCGCAAGCGGGACGAGGCCCTGCGTGCCCAGCTCGCACCGCGGGGCGAGGTGCTGGCCGGCTACGTCGGCCGGCTGGCCACCGAGAAGCGGGTCGACCTGCTCGCCTCCATCACGGCCCAGCCCGGGGTCAGGCTCGTCATCACCGGCGGCGGCCCGGAGGAGGCCGAGCTGCGGGAGGCCATACCCGGCGCGATCTTCCTCGGCGAGCGGCACGGCGAGGACCTCGCGCGCATCTACGCGAGCATGGACGTCTTCGTGCACAGCGGCCCCTTCGAGACCTTCGGCCAGACCATCCAGGAGGCGGCGGCCAGCGGGCTGCCGGTGGTCGCCCCCGCCGCCGGCGGGCCAGTCGACCTCGTCGACGAGGGCGTCAGCGGTTACCTCGTCCCCGCGGGAGACGCAGGCGCACTCGCGGCGGGAGTCGCCAGGCTCGCGGCCGACCCGGCGCTGCGGGCACGGATGAGCGAGGCGGCCCGCAGGAAGGTGCTCGGCCGCACCTGGGCCGCGCTGACGAGCGAACTGATCGACCATTACACGGCGGTGATCGCGGCGCGAGTAACTCAGCCCCAGACCGAGCTGGCCGCATGAGCCGGCTTGACGGCTAGCCCAGCGGGAAGCAGGGCCTGAATGAAGATCGTGCGGATGGCCAACTACGTTGGCCCGCGCTCAGGCGGCATGCGCACCGCGCTGCGGGAGCTGGGTACCGGCTACCTGGCGGCTGGGCACGAGCCCGTGCTGATCATCCCCGGGCGTCACGCCGACGACGCCACCGAGGCGCAGGGCCGGGTCATCACCCTGCCCGGGCCGCTCGTCCCCTTCACCGGCGGCTACCGCGCCCTGCTCCAGCGCCGCACGCTGGCCACCCTGCTCGAGGACCTGAAGCCGGACCGGCTTGAGGTCTCCGACCGGACCACGCTGCGCTGGACCGGCCGCTGGGCCCGCAGGAACGGCGTGCCGTCGGTGATGGTGTCGCACGAGAGCCTGACCGGCCTGTTCAGCCTGCCCGCTGACGTGTCGGGCATGTCCCGGTGGCGCAGCGCGCTGCTCAGCGCCACCGCCCACGGGCTGGCCGACTGGCTCAACGGCCTCAGCAGCCGCGACTACCAGCGGATCATCTGCACGACCCGGTGGGCGGCAAGGGAGTTCGAGCGGATCAAGACAGCGAACCTGATCCGCATCCCGCTCGGCGTCGACCTGGACCTGTTCACGCCCGAGCGGCACAGCGAGGACCTGCGGGCCTCCTACGCCGGCCCGGGCCAGACCCTGCTGGTGCACTGCGGACGGCTGTCGGTCGAGAAGAAGCCGCACCGCTCGATCACCGCCCTGCAGGTACTGCGGGACGCGGGCAATGACGCGGTGCTCGTGATCGCCGGGGACGGCCCGCTGCGCCGCGCCCTTGAGCGGTCCGCGCGGCACCGGGACCTGCCCGTGACCTTCGCGGGCTTCATCACCGACCCGCGTTCGCTTGCGGCCCTGCTGGCCAGCGCGGACGTGGTGCTCGCACCGGGGCCGGTGGAGACCTTTGGCCTGGCCGCGCTTGAGGCGCTCGCCTGCGGGACCCCCGTCGTCGTCAGCGCCGACAGCGCGCTGCCCGAGGTTATCGGCGAGGCCGGCGTCGCCGTCAGCGGTGAGGACTTCGCGGCCGGGGTAACACGGGTCCTGGCCCGGCCCGCGTGCGAGCGGCGGGCGAGCGCGCGCGCACGCGCGATCGAGTTCGGCTGGCCAGCGGCGATCGAGGCGTTCCTGGCCGTCCACGAGTCACTGGAAGAACAGAAAGTAGTCGAAGAACAGCGCGACTTGGTGTACAGACGCGCGGGAGGCAGACAATGACCCGGATCGTGACGCTCGGCGACTCGATCACCATCGGCATGGGCGACCCCGCCCCGCATGCACCCAAGGACGTCTGGCGTGGCTGGGTTCGGCTGCTTGCCGACGGCCTGCCTGACCCTGAGCTGCACAACCTCGCGGTGCTTGGCGCCCAGGCCAAGCACGTCGAGCGGGACCAGCTGCCGGCGGCCCTTGAGCTCCGGCCGGATATCGCGACCGTCGTCGTGGGGATCAACGACACCCTGCGCGCCGGATTCGCCCCGCAGCGGACCGGCCAGTCCGTTGCCCGCACCGTCGCCGCCCTGCGAGCCGGCGGGGCCGAGGTGCTGACGATGCGGCTGCCCGACCCGGCACGAATGTTCGGACTGCCCGACGCACTGGCCCGCCCGCTGTCCCGCCGGATGCGCGGAGTCAACGCGGAGCTGGACCGGGTGGCCGCCCAGTTCGGCACGCTGCACTGGGACGCGTCCGACGACCCGGAGACCTATGACCGGCGCAACTGGTCGGTGGACCGGCTGCACCCCAACGAGCGCGGGCACCGGCTGATCGCCTGCCGCTTCTGGGACCAGCTGGCCGCGGCCGGCCACGAGATGGCGGCCCGGCCCGACCCGACGCCGACGAGCACGCCTCCGGCCCGGCGCGAGGAGATGCTGTGGATGGCGACCAAGGGGACCAAGTGGTTCCTGCGCCGGTCGGTGGACCTGATCCCCTACCTGTTGTTCATGGCCGCCCGCGAGGCGCTCGTCCACCCGAAGGACTGGCTGCCTGCGACCGATGCCGAGGTGCTGCCCGACCCGCAGTGGCTGTCCGCGCTGCCGACGCTGTCGGCTTCCCGCGAGGAGGCCGAGCCAGCGATCGACTGAGCGCGGCCGGGGAGCAGGTGCCCCGTCGCCCGGCGGGCCGCAGTCGCCCACCGGGCCGCCTTTCCCGCCCCATGCTTGGAAGCAGGCCGGGCAAGGGGAAGGATGAGCAGCATGACCACGACGTTCACCGATCGCTGGGGCGTGCCGGTGCAGGGCGGGGACGGGGCCGCCGTCGCCCTGCTCGACCAGGCAATCGAGGACCTGGTCGGGCTTGGCGGCGACCCGGTCGGTGGCACGGACCGCGCGATCGCGGCCGATCCCGCGCTGGCCCTGGCCCGGATCTACCGGGCCTACCTGTCGCTGTACGGGACATCGGCCGAGGGCGTCGCCCAGGCGATCGAGCTACTCACGACGGTCGCGCCGGAAACCGCTGACCCGCGGGAGGCGCACCACCTGGCCGCCGCCCGGGCCTGGGCCGACGGTGACTGGCACGCGGCGACCCGGCACCTGGACCGGGCGCTGCTGGCCAACCCGCGTGACCTGCTAGCCCTCAAGGTGGCCCAGGACCTGCACTTCCTTGTCGGGAACCGGGCGGAGCTCAGGGACGTGGCGGCGCGGGTCTTGCCCGCCTGGCCGCGGGGCGACCCGGCGTGGGGCTTCGTGCAGGGCATCTACGCGTTCGGCCTGGAGGAGAACGGCGACTACCGCGGGGCCGAGAGGGCGGCCCGCAACGCCCTGGAGTGCAACCCGGGTGACGTCTGGGGCGTGCACGCGCTGGCCCACGTCTTCGAGATGGAGGGCAGCCACGAGGCCGGCGTGTCGTTCCTCACCGGGTCATCGCCGAACTGGGAGCGCAGCTACTTCGCGGTCCACAACTGGTGGCACCTCGGCCTGTACCTGCTCGAGCTCGGGCGCCTCAACGACGCCGTCGCGCTGTATGACCAGCGGGTCCGTGCCCAGCCCCCGACCGGGTGGCTGGACATCATCGACGCGGCGGCGCTGCTGTGGCGGCTGGCGCTTTACGGCCAGGACGTGGCGACCCGCGCCCAGGCGCTCGCGGCCGACATCAGTGACCAGGTCGGTCCCCCGGTCTACCTGTTCAACGACTGGCACGCGCTGATGACGTTCGCCCTCGCGGGCGACCACGCGAGGAGCGCGACCATCCTCGCCGCCAACCAGGACGCCGGCGGCCGGACGAACTCCCGCGCCGCGCGGCGGGCCGGGCTTGACCTGCTGTCCGCCTTCTCCGCGTTCGCGACGGGGCGCCCGCAGCTGACGGCCGGCCTGCTCACCGAGGCCAGGCACGAGGCCAGCGTGGTTGGCGGCAGCCACGCGCAGCGGGACATCATCGACCTGACCCTGATCGCGGCGGCCGCGCGCGGCGGCGAGGCCGCCCTGGTCCGCGCCCTGGTCGCCGAGCGCGTCGCGCGCAAGCCGCCGGCCGCCGCGAGCGCGCTCGCGCTCGTGCTGGCCAATGGCGGCTATGAGACCTGGCTGGCCTGGTTAGGACGGCCAGATTTAGCATGGAAAAGGCCTAGCTGGAAAAATGTGGCCGGGTGTACCCTCGGCTCGTGACCGGCCTTGAGTTCGTCGCCTCGATCCTGAACTCGATTGCGTGGCCGACCGCGGTCGTAATCACGGTCGTCGCGCTGCGCCGGGAGCTCGCCGGCACTTTTCGCCGTATGCAAAGCCTCAAGTTTCCCGGAGGTGAGGCGACATTCGCCATGCTGGAGAACTATGAGCCTATGATCGCGGCGGCGAGAGGCGATGAGAAGCCCGGGGACCTGCCCGTAGTCCGCTATGAGGAAGCCCAGTTCAGTGCGCTTGAATCGCTGGCCGCGGCGGCCCCGGGAAAGGCGATCATCGACGCATGGGGGTTGCTTGAGTACCAGCTCAACGTGGCCTCCGACCGGCTGGCCCCCGATCAGCCGCACGGCTGGCCTCAGGTGGCCTACAACCTGGAGAGCTGGGACAAGTGGCAGATGCTTTACCCGGTAGTCCTGGAACTGCGCCAGTTGCGTGACTACACGGTGCACACGAGGAGGCCACCGTCGCCGTCCGACGCGGCCCGCTACGTGTCGGTCGCCCAGGACCTGGTGATCACCCTGCGGACCTCGCTCATCTCCCAGTCAGGCGATTCCGCCGGCGGTGCGGCGTGAGCGGGCCAACTGGCAGCGGGTCGACTGGCAGCGGGTCGACTGGCGCCGCCCCGGCAGAAGGCAGCCCGCGGACCCGCCTGCGCGAAGCCCAGCTGCTGCTGATCACCGAGACTGACAAGCTCATCCTTGATCGCTCAAAAACCCTCACCGAAACCCTCCAGTTCATTGTTGACGAGACCAAGCGAATCCTCGGCGCAATACACGTGGATATCCTCGTCGGCTATCCGGATGGGCTCAGGAATGAGATCTCGTCGGACGCCGGCGAGCTTGGGACCTTTATCCCGTTCGAGCGCTCGATCTCCGGGAGCGTGCTCGAGGACGACGAGCCGCTCGTGGTCCACGACGTCCAGAGCGACCCCGAGTACCGCGAGAAGTACTATCCGCGGGCCGACGCCGGCCCCTCGAGCGGAGTTCCGCGGGTCAGCGTCCTCGCGGCCAACCTGACCCTCGATGAGCAGTCCGTTGGCGTGGTCAACGTCGAGGCCGTCCCGCACAGCTTCGACAGCTCGCACACCGAGTTCATCAGCGCGGTAGCCCAGCACATCTCGATCGCCATGACCCACGCGACGCTCTTCGATGAGGACGCCCTGCGGATCGCCACCGACAACCTGCTGATGGCGGGGACGCGGGCGAACAGCGTGCGGGCCGACAACGAGGTCATCATGCGCCAGGTCCTCGACGCGATCCTCGAGCGGCTCTACTCGCTGGCCTTCCTGCAGGACAAGGTGGACGCCGCGGAGATCCTGTTCGCTGACCCGCAAGACGACCAGGCCCTCGTCGTCGCCTGCAGCAAGAACGACGCGGACATCGGCATCAAGGTGGACATCGGGTCGAGCGTCTGCGGTGCTGCCTTCCGCAGCGGCCAGACCGTGCTGCTGCAGCGCGCCGTGGAGTACAGCGACTACCGTCCCATCATCGAGGGAATGCGCTGTGAGATGGCGGTGCCCATCAGCCTGGGCGGCACGCAGCAGTTCCCGATCGGCGTTATGAACCTTGAAAGCGCGCAGGAGAACGCGTTCAGCAACGTGGGACGGGCGCTGGCCGAGCGCTTCGCCCGGCGGGTCGTCAACGCCGTCGCCATGACGAAGCTCCGGGCGGACATCGACAACGAGCAGGCCGACCAGCTCCAGATCCTGGCGGCCGACCAGGTGCTGAACGCGGTCCACCGGATCAACAACCACGTGGGCTCGGTCCGGGCGATCTCGCGGGACATCCTGGCCGACCTGGAGTCGGCTGATTCCCTGGACCTGCCCGAGCTCAAGCACGGAATGCGGCTGATCGAGGATGCCGCGGTCAAGGCGCTCGAGATTCCCAACGAGCTGATCAGGCGGGTGGCCGCCCCGCAGCACAGCGTGGACGTGAACGCGCAGGTGGACGCGGGCATCGCCCGGGTCAGGATGCCCAAGAGCGTGTCCCTCGTCACGAGCCTGGCCCCGGGGCTGCCCGACATCCCGTGCACCGGCCTTGAGCTGGCGGTCGAGAACCTGCTGACCAACGCGGTCAAGTCCGAGGCGACGATGGTGCGGGTCTCGACGCTACTTGACCAGCGGCTGCCGCGGGAGCCCGTCGTCACCGTCACGGTCAAGGACAACGGCATCGGCATGACGCAAGAGCAGGTGGCGCGCCTGTTCGAGCAGAAGCAGGCGCCACACCGCGGGGCCGGCCTGGGGTTCAGCATGCGGTGGACCCGGGCCTGGGTCCGCCGTGCCCATGGCCTGATCGACGTCGACTCCACGCCGGGAGAGGGCACCACCGTGCACATGCGCTTCCAGGTTGACCCCCAGATGATCGACGAAGCTCCGGAAGGGACCGAGTATCAGTGAAGGCGCCAACGCGAGCCCTGGTTGTCGAGGACGTCGAATCATGGGTCTACACGCTGTCGCGGGCCGCGCGCCGGGCCGGGGCGTCGGAAATCGTCGTCTGCGAGAGCCTGGAAGCGGTCCGGGAGGCGCTGCGCACGGCGCGGTTCGATATCGCGATCCTCGACGTCGGCCTCGACCCCGATGATGACGTGAACGCGGACGGCATCCGGGTGCTTGAGATGATCCGAGCGGTCGATGGCGACGAGACACGCTGCGTGCTCGTGACGGGGTGGCAGGGCGGTGACCGGATGGACCTGCAGGCCGACGCGCAGCGAAAGCACGGCATCGAGTGGGCCTACATGAAGGAGAAGTACGAGGCACACGCGGTGATCGCCAAGCTCACCGACTTGCTCGAGCACGCCGCCGAGCGGCGGCTTTCCCGCACTACCCCGATGGCGAGCCTGAGCGCGAGCATGGAGCCCTACCGCTTCGAGAACCAGCTGCTCAGCGCGCTCAACCCCACCGGCGGCGTCGGCACCCTCTACTCGGCGGCGTCCCGGCTGGTAAGTTTCACGATCCCGCTGCTGGCCTCCAATCCCCGCAACCCGATCGAGGTGGCCGACGACGGGATGTGCGCCGGCGTCTACTGGAGCCGCGCGCTGGCCACCGCGGTGGCCGTCGTCCTCGCTCCGGCGGGCAGCGGGGAAGACGACGACCTGAGCGAGCGGGAGCGGGTGCGGCACCTGCTGCCCGCGGGGGGCACGCCCGACCTGATCCAGCGAGTGCGGGAACGCAACATCATTGGCTGGCTCTGGGAGTTGCCAGATGTTGCCAGAACGGAGTTCCCTGGATAGTAGCTTGTCCTTTACGAGGTCAGGTTCCGCCTGCCCGTCTCATGACCGAGAAAGGATCCGCCATGGCTACGGCCGATGCCGTGGAGCTGTGCGCTGTGCAGCGGCCAGCCAGCCGCCGGTTCTACGTGCACGTTGGCAGCCTCGGGTTCCTCGTCGCCGCGCAGCCCTCGATCTACGCCGAGGTGGCCCACGCGCTCGCGCTCTCGGGGGCCAGCCGGGCGCTCGACCAGGCCGTACAGGACCTGACCATGCTGGCGCCCGGTGACCTGGACCCGTCGCTGGCCAAGGCGGCTGGCCTGCTGCATGACGAGGCGGCCGACGCGCTCCGGCTCGCCTTCCAGTGCATCGTGCAACTGGTCCCGCCCCGGTTCGGTGCCACCGCGCTCCTGCTCGGGCCGACCGAGCAGCTCACGGCCTGGTGCTACGAGGACGGGTACCTGACGTATGCCACCGATGAAGACGCGGCGGCGATCATGTACGCCGAGACGGGCAGCCTGCGCCGGCTGCGCAGCGAGATCAGGCGCTCCCCCGGCTTCGACCCGGCCCTTGAGATGATCAGCGGCCAGAGCCTGTTCCTCTACGACCAGCGGGAAGGGACCGGCGCTGGAACGGCGCTGTTCTACAAGAGGCAGGCAGCGCGGTTGCTGCGCAGCTACAACCGGGCCAGCCTCCCGCTGCAGCCCAGCGACCCGCGGCTGGCCGGCCGCGTCGAGCCGATCGTCGCCGCGACGGCCCGGACGTTCGAGGGTGAGCCGGTCATCGCCAGCTGCCTGTCTCGCGGCAGGCTGATGGTCGCCACGCTGCTGCGGAGCCTGCCGCCCGTGGGCGGCGCGTCGGTCAACTAGTCGTCGAGCCCGCCGCACCGCCGCGGCGGCTGGCAAGATCAGCCTCATGACCGCATTGTGCGTAACGGGCCCGGCCAACTCCCTGACCGACGTGCGCGGGCTGCGGGCGGGGCACGCGACGCTGACCGGTGACGGCTGGCTGACCGGCGTGACGGTGGTGGTAACCGGGCCTGACGGCGCGACCGGTGGCGTCGACGTGCGCGGTGGCGGGCCTGGAACCAGGGAGACCGACCTGCTCGGCCCGCTTAACCAGGTCGAGCGGGTCAACGCGATCGTGCTCGCGGGGGGCAGCGCCTACGGGCTCAGCGCCGCGCACGGCGTGATGACCCGGCTCGGCGCCATGAACCGCGGCTTCCGCATGGGGCCCGAGCCGTCGCATGTGGTGCCGATCGTCCCCGCGGCGATCCTGTTCGACCTCGGGCGCGGTGGCGACTTCGGCAACTACCCTGGGCCCCCGGCCGGGCAGCAGGCCTTCGACGCGGCCCTGGCCGCGCCGGAGGGTGACGCCGTGGCCGCCGGGTGCGTCGGTGCCGGGACTGGCGCGCTGGCCGGCCAGCTCAAGGGCGGAACCGGCTCGGCCAGTGAGGTGCTCGAGCAGTCCGGGATCACGGTGGCGGCCCTCGCGGTGGTCAACGCGGCGGGCTCGGTGGCCAGCGAGCGGACCGGCCTGCTGCATGGCGCGCCCTTCGGCCTGCCCGGTGAGTTCGACTGGCTCGCCGCCCCGTCGGCAGCCGAGCTCGCGGCCGGGGCGGCCCGGCTGACGGGGCGGCCGCGGACCGGCCCGGGCACGCGGGCCGAGCCGGGTGCGCCGCGCCCGCTCAACACCACGATCGGGGTCATCGGCTGTGACGCCAGCCTGACCAAGGCCCAATGCGCCAAGCTGGCCCAGGTCGCCCACGACGGGATGGCCCGCGCGATCCGCCCGGCGCACTCGATGTTCGACGGTGACACGATCTTCGCGCTCGCGACCGGCTCGGGCCCGCCCGCGACGCCGCTGGAGCTGCACGCCATCTTGGCCTCGGCGGCCGACTGCTTCACCCGGGCCGTGGTCCACGGGGTGCTGAGCGCCTCCTCAGCGACCACCCCGGCCGGAAGCTGGCCCAGCTACCTGGACCTGTTCCCCAGCGTCGGCGCCCGCGCCGGGGGCTAGGCGTGAGCTAGACGACCGTGCGCAGCAGCCGGACGGGCGGTGAGCCGTGGGCGAGCATGGCGTCGTGGACGGCGCGCTTCGTCGCGCCTGGGGCCGCGAGCAGCTCACGCGCCAGGTCGGCGACCTCCGTGTAGCCGACGTAGTAGGTGGACAGCTGCACCGAGGTCAGCTGCGCCCGCCGCCACTTGCCTGCCGCCTCGCCCTCTTCCTGGAAGCCGGGGCCGGTCATGAGGGCCATCGCCTCGTCCTCGGTCATTCCGTGGGCGTGCACCCGGGCGTCGAGGATCGCGTTGATGATCATGCGCAGCTGCATCTTGAGCTGCTGCATGCGGATGGCCCGCGGGTCGCCCTCGCCGGGGTACCCGTGAGCGGCCATCAGCTCCTCGCTGTAGACCGCCCAGCCCTCCACGAACGCCCCGGACCACAACGCGGCCCGCACGTCGGTGCCCGAGCCGGAGAACCGGCGGGCGTGAGCGAGCTGCAGGAAGTGCCCCGGCATCGCCTCGTGCGCCATCAGGTTGTGGATCATGTGCCGGTTGTACTCGCGGTAGAACGAGGCGGACCGCTCGGCGCTCCAGTCAGACGGGACCGGCGACACCGCGATGAACGTGGCCAGCCGGGCGGTCTCTAGCGGGCCGGGCGGGTCGCAGTACGCGACCGCCACTCCCCGGTCGATCTCCGGCATGTCGATGACGGAGACCGGGTCGTCGTGCACCGTCACGAGGTCGTGCTCGCGGACGAAGGCCGACTGGGCCGCCAGCGCATCCGCGCAGAACCGCAGGATCGTGGCCCCGTCGGGCGCGTCCGCCGCCAGCGCGCCCAGCACGTCGCGGGGCGGGCCGCCAAGCGAGCCCGCCAGCTCGGTGATCTCCTGGGTCACCCGCTCCAGGTCGGCTTCCGCCCGGGCCAGGATGGCGGCGGAGTCGGCCTGGGCCTGCAGGGTGAGGGTCAGCTTGCGCGCGTGCTTGTCCGGTCCGATGCGCGGGTCGGCGTACCCGGGACTTGCCCCGCCCGCCTGTGCCCCGTCCGCCAGCCGGGCCGACAGCCAGTCCCTGTGCTCGGCAAGCGCCTCAAGTGCGGCGGGCCTGACCCGCTCGATCTCGGTCACCAGGGATGGCCCGGCGTCCGGCAGGGCCGCGTCAATGACCCCGCTGACCAGCTTTATCGTCCCGTCGAACTGGGTGATGGCGGTCTCGGTGTGCACCTGGGGCATCGCGCCAAGCTGCGAGCGCGCGGCGGCGAGCGTCCGGGGAATCTCCGACAGCCGCCCGGCCACCGCGGCGAGCCGGTCAGGCAGCGGCGCGAAGTCCCGCGCCAGCAGCAGGTAGACGGCCCGCCCCGGGTTGGCCCCCAGCGGGTTCCACTCATGCTCGCGCAGCTCGTCCAGCTCGAAGGCGCGCAACTCGGCGTGCCCCGCCAGCAGGGCGGCGTCCACCCGCTGCTCGGGCGACAGCGTCGCCAGCTCCAGGGCGGCCACCCGGCGGGTGAAGGCAGCAAGCGCCCGGCGCTCATCGGCGAGCGCGCCGGCCGACAAGTCAGGCAAATGCGGATCAAACCGGTGGTCGCCGAGCGCGGTCGCCTCGTCGGGATGGCGTTGGGCCAGGTCATCCAGGTAGTCGCGGGCAAGTGCGGCCAGCTCGTCCATAGCGCCCCTTCAGCGACATCAGCCAATCTTCAGAAAACCCTGAGGTTCGCCTGACTGACCCTTCGGGTTGCGCCAAGGTTCAGCGGCGAACCTCATGGTGTACGAACCGGAGAGCCACGATACAGAAGTCGGGGTGGCAAAACCCATGAGTGAGCCGTTCGCACCGTACCCGTATTCACAGTACCCACTGCCCGAGCCACCACGCCCGCGGCGGGGCAGGCATTTGGTCGGATTGTCCGCTACCGCGGTGGTCGCCGTCGCCATCGGGGCCGGCTCGGCCCTGGCGATCCAGCACGGGACCGGCAGCGGAAGCGGGCCGGCGGCGGCGTCAACGACCGCGCTGAGCTCCGCGCAGATCGCGAGCAAGACCGACCCGGCCCTGGTCGACGTCACCTCCACGCTCGGCTACCAGCAGGCGACGGCCAAGGGCACCGGCATCGTGCTGTCCTCCGACGGCTTGATCCTCACCAACAACCACGTGATCAACGGGGCCACGTCGATCACCGTCACTGACATCGGCAACGGCAAGACCTACACCGCCTCGGTCGTCGGGTACGACGAGTCGCACGACATCGCGGTGCTGCGCGCGTCGGGGGCCTCGGGCCTGACCGTCGCCTCGTTCGGTGACTCAGGCAGCGTCGCGGTGGGCAGTAGCGTGGTCGCCCTCGGCAACGCCGAGGGCCTCGACGGCACCCCCTCGATCGCACCGGGCACGGTGGTCGCCCTGAACCAGGCGATCACCGCCAGCGACGAGAGCTCGGGCACCTCCGAGCAGTTGTCCGGGCTGATCGAGTCGAACGCCGGCATCGAGCCGGGTGACTCCGGCGGACCGCTGGTCAACGACCACGGCCAGATCGTCGGCGTCGACACCGCCGCCGAGAGCGGGTACACGTTCAACGGCGTCGGCGGGGGCGGCAACGGCTTCGGCGGCGGCTCCCAGGGCAGTGGCTCCCAGGGCGGTGGCTCCCAGGGCGGCGGCTCCCAGGGCGGCGGCTCCCAGGGCGGCGGCTCGGCCGGGACCGGCAGCACCACGCAGGGCTACACGATCCCGATCAACCAGGCCCTGTCGGTGGCCAAGCAGATCGAGGCGGGCACCGAGGCGGGCTCGGTGCACATCGGCGCGACGGCCTTCCTCGGCGTCGGCATCGACCCGAGCCAGGGAGGCCTCACCCAGGGCGTCCAGATCGCCAGCGTCACCTCGGGCACCGCGGCCGAGAGCGCGGGCCTGACCGGCGGCGACGTGATCACCTCCGTCGCCGGGCACTCGGTCAGCGCGAGCAACAGCATCGAGCAGGTGCTCACGTCCTACCACCCGGGCGACAAGGTCAGCATCAGCTGGACCGACACCAGCGGGCAGTCGCACACCGCGACCGTCACCCTGGGGACCGGGCCCGCCGCCTGAGGCCCCAAGCGAGCGGCCGGAGCCACCCCGTGGCCCCGGCCGCTTCCGCGTGCTTACCCTGAGCCGGGCCGGTTAGGCGTGCTTACCTGAGCCGGGCCGGTTACGCGGGCGGCACCGCCCGCGTGACGATCTCGGCGGCGCGGGTGCCGGCCGGCAGCGTCCCGTAGGCCCGCCCACGGTCGCCCGCCAGCCGGGAGGCGACGAACGCGTCCGCGACGGCGGGAGTGCTGTGCCGGACCAGCAGGGCCGCCTGCAGCACGGTTGCGATCGCCTCGGCCAGGCGGCGGGCGGCGGCCTCCTCGGGCGCGGCCACATCCTTGCGGAGCCGCGCGATCGCCTCGTCGAGGCGGCGATCCGCCCCGGCCGCCAGGTCCAGCTCGGCGAAGAGCGCCTCGGCCCCCTCGGGCTCGCGCGCCAGGGCCCGCAGGGTGTCCAGCGCGGCGACGTTGCCCGACCCCTCCCAGATCGACTGGAGCGGCGCCTCGCGGTAGAGCCTGGGCAGGCCCGACTCCTCCACGTAGCCGTTGCCGCCCAGGCACTCCAGGGCCTCGGCCGCGTGCGCGGGCGCCTGCTTGCAGACGTGGTACTTGGTCGCCGCCAGGGCGAGCCTGCGGAACGCGGCCTCCTGCTGGTCGCCGCGGGCCGCCCGGTCGGTCGCCCCGGCCAGCCGCAAGGCCACCACGGTCGCCGCCTGCGACTCGATCGCCAGGTCGGCCAGGACGCCGGCCATCACCGGCTGGTCGACGAGCGGCCTGCCGAACGCGCTGCGGTGCCGCGCGTGATGGGTGGCCTGCAGGACGCCCGCGCGCATCCCGGTCGCGGCCGCCAGGACGCAGTCGAGCCGGGTCGAGTTCACCATGTCGAGGATCGTCCGCACGCCGCGGCCCTCCTCGCCGACCAGCCACGCGGTCGCATCCTCGTACTCCACCTCGGCCGAGGCGTTGGACCGGTTGCCGAGCTTGTCCTTGAGCCGCATCAGGCGCATGCCGTTGCGGGTGCCGTCGGGCAGTACCCGCGGCAGCAGGAAGCAGGACAGCCCGGCGGGTGCCTGCGCCAGCACCATGAACAGGTCGCCCATCGGGGCGGAGGTGAACCACTTGTGCCCGGTGATGCGGTAGCTGCCGTCTTCCGCGGTCCGCCTGGCCACGGTGGTGTTGGCGCGAACGTCGGACCCGCCCTGCTTCTCCGTCATCGACATGCCCGCGAGCAGGCCGGACTTGAGCTGGGGCGGGCGCAGGCCGAAGTCGTAGCTGCGCGCGGCGAGCAGCGGCTCGAACCGCTCGGCCAGGCCGGCGGCGTGCCGGAGCGCCGGGACGATCGCGTAGGTCATGGAGATGGGGCAGCCATGGCCGGCGTCGGTCTGCGCCCAGACGTAGAAGCCGGCCGCCCGGGCGACGTGGGCGCCAGGCCGGGGCTCTCGCCACGGCGTGGCGTGCAGCCCGTGGGCGGTGGCCACCGACATCAGCTCATGCCAGGCCGGGTGGAACTCGACCTCGTCGACGCGGTTGCCGAACCGGTCATGGCTGCGCAGCCGGGGCGGGTACTCGTTGGCCAGGCGTCCCCACTCCTGTGCGCGGGGATCACCCGCCTGCCGGCCCAGGTCACGCAGCGCGGCCTCGGACCATCCTGCCCCCTCGCGGCGCAGGGCCTCGAGGAGGGCGGGATCGTCGGCCGCGTCGTAGCCGGCCAGCGGCGGCGGCTGATTTGTCACCTGATGGGTCATCGCCATGAGGCCAGCCTGGCAGAAATACCGCGCGCAGACGACCCCCGGCCCGGGTAGCCGCACCCACCGCGCCGCGCGGTGGCCGGCTCGGGGACAATCGGGGACGTGACCAGTGCCCAGACGGAGTGGCGGGCCAGCCACCAGACGCCGCTGCGCCAGTTCCTGCAGACCGAGACCGGCAGCGCGGCGATCCTGGCCGCGTCGGCGGCCTTGGCCCTTATCTGGGCGAACGCCGCCCCCCACAGCTATGAGGCGTTCTGGGGCACCGGGATCTCGCTGAACGTCGGCCAGTCCGGCATTCACATGGACGTGCGGCAGTTCGTCAACTCGGGGCTGATGGCGTTCTTCTTCCTTGTCGTCGGCCTTGAGGCACGCCGTGAGCTTGACATGGGCGAGTTGCGCGCCCGCAGCAGGCTGCCGCTGCCGGTAATGTCGGGCCTGGCCGGGATGCTCTTGCCCATCGGCATCTACCTGGCGTTCAACGCGGGCACCAGGGCGGCGCACGGCTGGGGCACCACGATGAACAGCGACACGGCGTTCGCGCTTGGCGCGCTGGCGCTGGCGGGCAAGGGCCTGCCTGACCGGGTGCGGACGTTCCTGCTGACCGTCAGCATCGTCGATGACATGGTGTCGCTGCTCGTTATCGCGATCGTCTACAGCCGCAGCATCCACGTCATCCCGCTGCTCGTCGGACTCGCCCTGCTCGCCGCCTTCCTCGTGCTCCGGCTGCGCAATAACCGCAATGGCCGCCTCCACCTGGTCATCGGCATCGTCGCGTGGGGCGCGTTCTGGAACTGCGGGGTCGACCCGATCGTCGTCGGCCTGGTCATGGGCCTGCTCACCTACGCAAGCCCGGCCAGCCGGGCGGACCTGGAGCAGGCGAGCGACGCGTACCGGCTGTTCCGCGAGCAGCCGACGGCGGAGCTCGCCCGGCAGGCACGGCTGGCGGCACGGGCCGCGATCTCCCCCAACGACCGGCTGCAGCTGATGTTCCACCCGGCCGCCAGCTACGTCATCGTGCCGCTGTTCGCGCTGGCCAACACCGACATCCAGATCTCGGGCGGCTTCCTCGCCCGGGCCTACGCCAGCCCGGTGACCCTGGGCATCATCGCCGGGTACCTGGTCGGCAAGCCGCTGGGCATCGTCGGGGTCAGCTTCCTGGCCACCCGGCTGACCAGGGGCAGGCTCGAGCCGCTGGCGGGCTGGGGCGCGGTCTCCGGCACCGGGTCGGCCGCGGCGATGGGCTTCACGGTGAGCTTCCTGATCGCCTCGCTGGCGTTCGGCGGCACCGATCTCGACTACGCCAAGCTGGGCATCCTCACGGCCCTGCTCGCCGCGGCGGTGATCACCTGGGCACAATTCCGTGCCATCAGCCTGCTGTCGCCCCGCCGGCGCCTGCTGCTGCTTTACGGCCGGCAGGAGCCGGTCACCGACCTGATCGTGCCGGTCGATCCCGGTCGCGACCATATCCGCGGGCCGAAGGAGCACGCGCTCGTCACCCTGGTCGAGTACGGCGACTTCGAGTGCCCGTACTGCGGACAGGCGGAGCCGATCGTTCGGGAGCTGATAAGGGAGTACGGGGAATTGCGGTTCGTCTTCCGGCACCTGCCGCTGACGGACGTGCACCCGCGCGCCCAGCTGGCGGCCGAGGCGGCGGAGGCGGCTGCCCGGCAGGGCAAGTTCTGGGAGATGCACGACACGCTGATGGATCACCAGGGCGACCTGGCCTTCTCCGCGTTGCTCGGGTACGCCCGCGAGCTTGGACTGGACATCCAGCGGTTCGAGCAGGACCTGCGCGAGCACACCGGGTCGGAGCGGGTGGCGCAGGACGTGGAGTCGGCCGACCTGGCCACCGTGTCGGGCACCCCCACGTTCTTCATCAACGGCAAGCGGTACTACGGCGCGTTCGACCTGATGGACCTCAAGCGGGCGGTCGGTGCGGCCAAGGCCGAGGCGCTGATTAACGCCTTATCCGCGGCGGGCGGCTCTACGCTAGACCCCGTGGCCACCAACAGCATCGCGATCACGGGCGGGCGGGTCGTCCCCATCGAGGGCGAGCCCATCGAGGGCGGGACCGTCGTCATCTCCGGAGGCACGATCGAGGCGGTGCTTGAGCCGGGTGCCTCTCCCCCGGCGGGCTGCGAGGTCATCGACGCGAGCGGGAAGTGGGTGCTGCCCGGCTTCCTTGACGCGCACACCCACCTGGGGGTGTACGAGGACGGCGCCGGCTGGGCCGGCACCGACACCAACGAGCTCACCGGGCCGAACCAGGCGCAGGTGCGGGCGGTGGACGCGATCAACCCGGCCGACATCGGCTTCCGCGACGCGATCGCGGGCGGGGTGCTCGCGGTCAACGTGCAGCCGGGCTCGGGCAACCCGATCGGCGGCCAGACCGCGGCCATCCGCTGCTGGGGCCGGACGGTCGAGGACATGCTGCTGCGCGCGCCGTCGGGCCTGAAGTCGGCGCTGGGCGAGAACCCCAAGCGGAACTACGGCAACAGGAACGAGACGCCCGCGACCAGGCTCGGAACGGCATCGGTGATCCGCTCCGCGCTGGTGGCGGCGCAGAACTACCTGGCCGGCCTGGCCGCCCACGATCCCGCCGACGCCAGCAGTGCCGACGCCGGCGGTGCCGACTCCAGCGGACTTGCCGCCGACGGCCAGCCGGTGAAGCGGGACCTGAAGCTTGAGTCCCTGGGGCTGGCGCTGCGCCGTCAGATTCCGTGGCGGCAGCACTGCCACCGGGCGGACGACATCGCGACCGCGCTGCGGATCTCCCGTGAGTTCGGCACCGACCTGGTGATCGACCACGGCACCGAGGCGTTCCTCATCGCCGACCTCATCGCCGCCTCGGGCGTTCCCGTGGTGATCGGGCCGCTGCTCACGGCCCGGTCGAAGGTGGAGCTGAGGAACCGGTCGCTGTCCACGCCGGGCCTGCTGGCGTCGGCCGGGGTGCGGATCGCCATCACGACCGATCACCCGGTGGTGCCCATTCACTTCCTCGTGCACTCGGCCACGTTCGCGGTGCGCGAGGGCCTGGCGGCCGCGGAGGCGCTGCGGTCGATCACGATCACCCCGGCCGAGATCATGGGAGTCGCCGGCCGGCTGGGGTCGCTTCAGGCGGGCAAGGACGCCGACCTGGTGATCTGGTCGGGCGACCCGCTCGACGTGATGAGCCGGGCGGAAAGCGCCTTCATCGGTGGCCGCGAGGTCTACCGCTATGACTACGCGACTCGCCAGCCGGTGTTCGCCAGCCCGTGAGGCTCCGCCCGGCGCTTGCGGGGTACGTTCAGGACATGAGCAAGAGCGGCGAGTTCGTGCGGGACGCTAGCTACCTTGACGAGCGGATCACCGCCGACGGGCGGGACGGGTGGCCGGCCGAGCCGGGCCGGTACCGCCTCGTGGTGGCGCGCGGCTGCCCGTGGGCGAACCGGACGATCATCGTCCGGCGGCTCCTTGGCCTCGAGCCCGTGCTGGGCATGGGGATGTGCGGTCCGGTACACGACTGGAAGAGCTGGACCTTCGACCTCGATCCCGAGGAGAAGGACCCGGTCCTCGGCATCCACTTCCTGCGGGATGCCTATGAGAAGGCGGTCCCCGGCTACGACAAGGGCGTCACCGTGCCCGCGATCGTGGACATCCCGACGGGGGCCGTGGTGACCTCCCACTTCAGCCACATCACGCGCGACTTCGAGAGCCAGTGGACGCGCTACCACCGCCCGGGTGCCCCGGACCTGTACCCGCAGCGGCTGGCCGGCGAGATCGAGGAGATCAGCGGCGCGGTCTACGAGGACCTGAACAACGGCGTCTACCGGTGCGGCTTCGCCACGACCCAGGCCGCGTACGAGCGGGCCTACGACAAGCTCTTCGCCCGCCTTGACTGGCTGGAGGACCGGCTCAGGAACCGCAGGTACCTGGCCGGCGACACGATCACCGAGGCGGACATCCGGCTGTGGCCGACGCTGGCCCGCTTCGACGCGGTCTACCACGGCCACTTCAAGTGCAACCGCAACAAGCTCACCGAGATGCCGGTGCTCTGGGCCTACGCGCGTGACCTGTGGCAGACCCCCGGCTTCGGCGACACGATCGACTTCGCGCAGACCAAGCAGCACTACTACCAGGTGCACACCGGGCTCAACCCGACGCGGATCGTCCCCAAGGGACCCGACCCGTCCGGCTGGCTGACCCCGCACTACCGCGAGCAGCTGGGCGGGCGGCCGTTCGGCGACGGCACACCGCCTGGGCCGCCGCCGGAGTCGGAGCGGGTTCCGGCGCTGGCCTGACCCGCTCTGGCCTTGCCCGCGGGCACTGCCAGCGGCCGCGCCCCGCGTCACTGGAAGTCCGGGCGCCGGGTCACTGGAAGTGCGGGCGCCGCTCGCCGTCCAGGGCGGTGCGGCGATCGGACTGCTGCGGGATCCGCGGGATGGGCGGCAGCTGCTTGGGATCGTCGCGGTCGCCGTCGGCGGAGACCGGGGCACTGGGGCCGACCGACACCCCCGCGAGGTCAGCGGCGGTGGCCAGGCCAGCGGCGTCAGCGGGCACCGTGAGGCCGATGTGGACCAGCACGCCGGTGCTGCTCCCCGTGCCCGCCTGGGCCTCGGCGCCGGGAAGGGCCGCGGCCTGCGCGACGGCCCCGGGACCTGAAAGAGCCGCCGCGGTGGCGGCCTCGGGAGCTGAGGCCGGCGCCGGCGGGGGGGGGGCGGCGGGGGGCGCGCGGGGCCGCCCGGGGCGGGCCGCCCGCGCGGGGTGGACCTGGA